>VTLG01015993.1_pt1 | contig 12287 bp, 16 predicted proteins | sample 4694571 | NCBI WGS metagenome assembly VTLG01 (sample SAMN12604809, study PRJNA352737) | marine metagenome | biome: ENVO:00000447; feature: ENVO:00000209|ENVO:00000569|ENVO:01000036; material: ENVO:00002151; isolation source: viral sequences binned using virsorter ... | reverse complement strand
TTCTGCTTGCTGAAAAAAAGATACAGAATAAAGCTAAGAATGATTTCTTGTCTTTTGTCAAATGTGTATGGCCCGACTTTGTAGAGGGGTCCCACCACAGACACATCGCAGATAAATTTAATAAATTAGCAACGGGTGAAATAAACCGATTGATCATTAATATGCCTCCTAGGCATACCAAATCAGAATTTGCATCATACTTGCTACCAGCATGGATGGTGGGCCGTGATCCAAAATTAAAGATTATACAAGCAACGCACACGGCAGAACTCGCAATAAGATTTGGTCGTAAAGCAAAAAATCTAATCGACAGAGAAGACTACGGTAAAATTTTTAAAACAAGATTACAAGAAGATAGTAAAGCAGCCGGACGTTGGGAGACAGAACAAGGTGGTGAATACTTTGCAGCTGGTGTGGGTGGTGCAATCACGGGTCGTGGTGCAGATCTATTAATCATTGACGACCCACATTCTGAACAAGATGCATTGTCCCCTACAGCGATGGAGTCTGCTTACGAGTGGTATACATCAGGTCCACGACAACGTCTACAACCAGGCGGCAAGATCGTATTAGTTATGACTCGTTGGACTACAAAAGATTTAACAGGTATGTTGGTCAAGAACCAAAGTGAACCCAAAGCTGATCAGTGGCACGTGGTCGAGTTTCCGGCAATCATGGAACACGGATCAAAGAACCAAAAACCTGTGTGGCCTGAGTATTGGAAGTTAGATGAGTTAGAGAAAGTACAAGCAACACTACCTGCAGGTAAATGGAATGCACAATGGATGCAGAATCCAACGGCAGAAGAGGGTGCAATATTAAAACGTGAGTGGTGGCAAACTTACAAAGGTGAAGAGATACCACAGCTACATCACGTTATACAAAGTTATGATACAGCTTTTTTAAAAAAAGAGACAGCAGACTACTCTGCTATTACAACGTGGGGTGTATTTTACCCTAACGAGGACTCAGGTGCTAATCTGATATTAGTTGATGCTATCAAAGGTAGGTACGAGTTTCCTGAGCTAAGGCGCTTGGCTCTTGAACAATACGAGTATTGGAAACCTGAGACAGTCATAGTTGAGTCTAAAGCTAGTGGTCTGCCACTGACATACGAGCTAAGAAAGATGAACATACCGGTTACAAACTTCACACCTAGCAAAGGCAACGACAAGCACGCTCGTGTCAATTCTGTTGCACCTCTGTTTGAATCTGGTATGATATGGGCTCCGGAACAAAAGTTTGCGGATGAAGTCATTGAAGAATGTGCAGCGTTCCCCTATGGCGATCATGATGACCTTGTCGATTCTACTACACAAGCTCTCATGCGATTTAGACAAGGTGGTTTCTTACAACACCCAGAGGACTATGTTGATGAGACTACAGCAAAACCTAAGAGAGTGTATTATTAATGGATGATATAATAAAATTATTGCAACAATTAATAGCGTCAAAGCCTAAACCAAAGGGTGGTATTGCCGACACAGCAGAGGGCGTAGAATTTTTAGGCAAAGCTCTAACAAAAGAACAACGAGGTAGTCTTGTTGTTGTCAATTCCAGACTAACAGATGCTAGCAGATTTAGACCATTTGATATTAGAAATGTAGGTAGAGATAAAAGATATAGATACATGTTCGAGTACGAACAGGATCTTGCAGGTGAGTTCAACAAGACCATACAATTTTTAAGAGAGAATCCAGATATAAGATTAACACAAGTACAGAAGGACAATATCTTTTACAATCTTGGTGTATATAGAAGAGTGACTGCTGAGAAAAATAAATTAGAAAAAGGTATTATTGAAGAAGGTAAAAAACCAGAAGAGGTTTATGCTAGTCAGATAGATGAGGCAGCAACAGATGAGCTGTCATTCAAAGGTGCTCTTGAAAAATTATTTAAGACAAACGAAAAATTAAAAAAAGCCACAAAAGAACTTGAAGAAGGTTTTAAAACAGAAAAAATCACAGATGAGAAAAAATTAAGATTAAAAAGATTGTATGATGGTCCTGGGTACGATAGCTATAACTCATCAAACTACAGAGGCTATGGTAGTTTCTTTTTACCAAAGTTGCATGAAAAAGGCATTATAAAACTAGATGATAAGATCTATGATAATTTAAAAGAAGGTAGACACCATCATGGTGGTGCTGATTTCTTTGCACCGGATCCTGTCCGTATCTGGAGAAAACATTTTGGTAATCAGGTATTTAAAAAGTTAGATAATTTTAATCCTGAAGAAGAAGATATATTTAATTGGTTAGAGAGAAACAAAGTTCAACCCATACAGAAAGATGGGCCGAAGAATGCTCTAGAATATCTAACACCGACAGAGATACAGCAACAACTTACAGATGAATTAAATCTTTTTGGTAAATATAAAAATCCAACTGATGAGGCAAGTCGAGGTTATATTGGTATAGATGATCCAGAAATGAGAATGGATAGGATCGTGCATCATGGTGAAAATATTAATGCACTAGAACAGGCATTACAGGCACTGGACCCAGATAGTTTTAGAGAGTATGCTAGAACCAAACCTAAGTTTGATTCTAAGATCTTACCATTCAAAGATCTAAACGCAGAAGGAGGCATAGTTGGCTTACGTATTTGATTACATAAATAACACGTTGATTGATGACGAAGACAAAAGTCTTGGTAATAAACTTGCCGTATTAGATTCTGACCTTGAAAAAGTATTACAAGAACTTAATGAAAAATTTGGTCCAGGCACCATACAAGAAGGCACACAAGGTATACCACAACCTCCAATAAAAATACCACAAGCTATATTTGAGTTTGAAGAACGAATGAAAGGTCGTATGGCTGATGGCGGTAGAGTTAATTTTGAAGATGGTGGAGGTGTTTCTGGAAAAAAAGCTTTAAAATTTTTAAAAGATAAATTAGATGATGTTCCTGATTTTACACAACCAAGTGCTAAAGGAACAAAAAGACTTTATTTTAGTCCTGAAAAAATTAAATTTATAAATGAAGTTTTAACTCCAAAACTTTTAAAAGAAGTTTTACAATATCAAGATAATCCTTTTTATAGAGTAAGCATAAAACCATTAGCACAAAAATTTAATGTTTCACCCTCTGATATTATTAAATCTTTGTATGATAATATTTTACCAAAACATCCTAAATTAACACTTCAAACTAAAGGAGGTTCTGGTGGTGGAGTTGATCCAGAACGTTATTCTAAATTTACAAAATATTTTATGGACAACTATAAAACTAAAACTGTTTCACAAATGGCTAGAGATTTAAGTGTTGAAATGGGAGGAGGATTTGACAAAATTTTTGACTCTCTTAGAGGTATTAAAAAGAAAGCTGTTAATTTAAAATATATTAAAAAAAATGATTTGTTTAAATTAGGTTCAAGCACGAAAGAATTAACTCCTTTATATGGAGATTATAAAGGTATGACTGATTTAAAAGAATATTTAAAATCATTAGACCCTAGATTAGCAAACATGAAATTAAGCACTATAGATAATTTGTTAAAGAAAAATATAAATTTTAACAAGATATTAAAAAGTATAGATCCTAGATTAAAACCTATAACACCAAAAGCACAAGAATTTTTTACTTCAAAAAAAGGCATAGGTATTTTTCCTAGTTATGAACACACTCAAGGAATTAGACCAGGTATAACAACAAAAGATCCTTCAGCACTTTTAAAAGTAAGACCAAGCACACTAGATATTAATTATAAAATATTAGGACCTCAAAAAAAAGGAGGATCTTGGAATTTAATAAAAAATTTTTTAGAAGAAGCAAAAGCAAATCTTGATTTAAAAAACATACCAGGTGTTAAAGAATCTTTAAATAAAGTAAATAAAATTTATGATTCTATAGCTGAAGATTTTAAGAAAAAAAATCCTTCTTATAAAAGAAAAACATTTCCTAAATATGTTTTTAAAGATAATAAAATTCAAGAAGTAAATGTTAAAGACAGTTTTTCTAAAAAAGAAACTTTATTTAAATCATTTAGAACTTTTTTTGATGACGCTGCTGCAACTGCTTCAGATAGTGATTTAAAAAAAATGGATAAAATTCAACCTGACTTAAGTAAAGTTATAAGATTTATTAGAAAAGGAGATAACAAGTCTGCCAATAAATTAATTAGATTAAGATTACCAGAAGTTAAAGCGGACAAATTTTTTTCTTTTGCTGGTTTAATAGATCCAAGATTATTAATTCCAGAGATAGATATCTCACCACAATTAAAAAATGTTTTTTCAAAAGCAACTCCTTTACTCAAAGGAGCGGGTAAAGCTACCATTGTAGCTGATCCTATATTTGCTGCGTTAGATTTTTCAAAAGCGGTAGGAGAAGGAGTTTCTGGAAAACAAGCAGCTGCTTATACAGCAGGTAGTTTTTTTCAAGATTTATTAAATTTACCAAGAATTGCAGAGGACCTTGCATATACAGCAACTGAAAAAGGCACTTTTAAAAATTTTGGACAAAAAGAAAATAGATTGTTTTCTTATGAACCTTTTGTGTTTGCAGATAATTATTTAGATAATGTATTAAAAGAAACACCAAAAGAAGTTTTAGAAGCTAGAAAAGCAATTAAAGATTTTGATACTACGGTTCGTTCTAATATGACCATGGTTGATGATATAGATATACCTGCATCGAAAGCAGAAATAGAAGCAGCTAAAGAAAAATTTATGGATGAAAGAGGTGTTGATCTTTCTGTATTAGATAATCTTGAGGAAGATAAACCTGAGTTATCTCCAATAATAAAATCTCTAGTTAAACCAGATGAAACGTTAAAAGATTTTATGGCGAACGGTGGCCGTGCAGGATTTAGCAATGGTGGTGCAGCAGGAGCTGACGAGAATTTTTTAAAAGAACTAGAATTTTATTTTACAAATGAAGATGCAGAGCTACCAAAGATGCAGACATACAAAGAAACAATGAATCCTATCGAGGTGTTAAATGATATTATCGATCCAAGAAATTATCCATACTATGCAGATGTGTTGGCTAGATCTGGTGTTCGTATTGGAGAATTTGCTTTAAGAATTTTGCCAGCAACCGGAAAATTAGTGGCTGATATGATACAGAAAGGTCCGTTTAAAATTACAGGTTCAGGTAAAAATAATTATGTTCAAGATTATGAAGATGTATTACCATCTAATATTAGAGGCACAGGAATATTCTCAGAGTTTTTACAAAACATAACACCAACATCATTAGAGAAAAAAATTGGTCTTGATAAATTAATTAAGGCAGAAGAACAAAAACAAGTTGAAAGAGGTTCTACTGCTGGCCCAAAAGTTTTTGCAGATACACTTGGTCTTGGTGCTGAGGTCACTGCTCCGATATTTCCTGGCCTTAGATTATTAAGAGCATATGCAGCAAATAGAAATCTTCCTGTTAATGATACAACTCAAAAACTTTTAGTAAAAGAGATTGACGATGTTTTAGAAAAACGAGGAATGAATCGAAGAGAATTTTTACAGGCAACAGGTGCAGGTGCAACTTTAATTTTAGCAAAACTATTAGGCTTTGGAGATGAGATAGCACAGACTACAAAGGTTGCAGAGAAAGCAACAGAAGTCGCTGCTGGTGGAGTGCCACCATACTTTTTTGATTTAGTTGAGATAATTAAAAAGAAAGGTGTTGATACTACTAAAAGAAATGCCACTCAAAATTTAGAAAATGTATTCTCATACAAAGATTATGACGTATATGAAAATCTTGCTACAGGGGCAATTAGAGTCGAGAAAACTAATACAGGACCTAATCTAACAATAGGAGAAGACGGAATTAAATCTAGAGAAATGTTAGAATATAAACCAGGGCGAGGTGATGAAACTACAAAAGGCACACCAGCTGATGAATTTGATCAAGCCACTGTTTACCCTGATGCTGAAGGAAAATTAAAAGATCTTGAAGAAGGTGAAATCGATATAGAAGAAATATTAGAGTTTATAAAAAATGAAAAAATTAACTAGAACAGTGCCACCTAAAAGAGGGCCCAACCCACAGGGGTTGAATGTTCCCTTAAAACAGGTTAAGATAATAAACCCGGAGAATATAAATGGCAGATATAGACAAGTCGTTACCAAACGTAAAAACATCAATAGAGGTTGATCCTCAAGAAGAAATAGAAATCGAACAGGAGAAAGCCATAGAGGCTCAAGATCCTGGAGTCGAGGTCACACCAAACGAAGATGGTAGCGTTGAAGTAAACTTTGATCCAAGCAAAGTAAACATAGAAGGTCAACCAGGACACTTTGATAATTTAGCAGAATTACTACCAGAAGAAGTTTTAAAACCAATTGGACTAGAACTAGTTGGTAATTACAAAGAATATAAAACATCAAGAAAAGATTGGGAACAAGGTTATATTCAAGGTTTAGATTTATTAGGATTTAAATATGAAAATAGGACGGAACCTTTTCAAGGAGCATCAGGCGCAACTCACCCTGTTTTAGCAGAAGCAGTTACACAATTTCAAGCTGGTGCTTACAAAGAATTATTACCAGCAGAAGGACCAGTTAGAACACAGATTGTAGGTAGAACGGATCCTGCAAAAGAAGCTCAGTCACAACGTGTAAAAGATTACATGAATTATGAGTTGATGGAAAAGATGGAAGAGTATGAACCAGAGTTTGATCAAATGTTATTTCATTTACCACTTGCTGGTTCTACATTTAAAAAAGTTTATTACGACGATTTGTTGGGAAGAGCGGTAAGTAAATTTATACCTGCCGAGGATTTAATTGTTCCGTATACGGCTACCTCATTAGACGATGCGGAATCAATTATCCACACGATAAAAATTTCTGAGAACGATTTACGAAAACAACAAGTAGGTGGTTTTTATTCTGATGTAGAACTTGGACCACCAGGTGTAAATCAAAACGATGAGTTAACTAAAAAAGAACGAGAACTTTCTGGAACTAAAAAAACTGGAAAGCAAGAAGATATTTATACTTTGTTGGAGTGTCATGTTAATTTAGATTTAGAAGGTTTTGAAGATAAAGATGATGAGTTAAATCCAACAGGAATTAAATTACCTTACATAGTTACTGTAGAAGAAGCTAGTCAACAAGTTCTATCTATTAGACGTAATTATGAACCAACTGATCCAAAGAGAAATAAGATCCATTATTTTGTACACTTTAAATTCTTACCGGGTTTAGGGTTTTATGGCTTTGGATTAATTCACATGATTGGCGGATTGAGCAGAACCGCAACGGCTGCTCTCCGTCAATTACTAGATGCAGGTACATTATCAAACCTGCCAGCAGGATTTAAACAAAGAGGTATTAGAGTTAGAGATGAGGCATCACCATTACAACCAGGTGAGTTTAGAGATGTGGATGCACCAGGTGGTAATCTTAGAGATGCATTTATGCCTTTACCATACAAAGAACCATCACCAACATTATTACAATTAATGGGTGTTGTAGTGGGTGCAGGACAAAGATTTGCAGCTATCGCTGACATGCAAGTAGGAGATGGTAATCAAGCTGCTGCTGTTGGAACAACAGTTGCACTACTAGAACGTGGTTCAAGAGTTATGTCTGCTATTCATAAAAGATTGTATTCTGCAATGAGAACAGAATTTAAATTACTTGCAAAAGTATTTAAGACATATCTACCACCAGTATATCCATATGATGTTGTTGGTGCCACAAGAGAAATTAAACAAGCAGATTTTGATGAAAGGGTAGATATTTTACCTGTTGCAGATCCAAATATATTTTCAATGGCACAAAGAATTACAATGGCACAAACAGAATTACAACTTGCAACATCAAATCCTCAGATACATAATCTGTATTTTGCATACAGACAGATGTATGAAGCGCTTGGTGTAAAAAATATTGATGCAGTTTTACCTCCACCAGCTCCGATGCAGCCGATGGACCCTGCATTAGAACATATTAATGCGTTAGGTGGTAAACCTTTTCAAGCTTTTCGTGGTCAAGATCACAGAGCACACGTTACAGCTCACTTAAATTTCATGTCAACTAACATGGTTAGAAATAATCCACCTATTATGGCTGCTATGCAGAAAAATATTTTAGAACATATTAGTCTAATGGCACAAGAACAGGTAGAATTAGAGTTTGCGGATGTCTTAGCACAAGCACAACAGCTGCAAATGATGGCACAACAAGACCCACAAGCTCAACAACAGCTACAAAAAATTTCTCAAGACCTAGAAGCAAGAAAGTCTGTGTTGATTGCAGAGCTAACAGCAGATTTTGCAAAAGAAGAGAAAGAAATTACGTCTCAATTTGATGCAGATCCACTTTTAAAACTAAAATCACGTGAGGTTGACCTTCGAGCGATGGAAAATCAACGTAAAAAAGACGCTGATCAAGCAAATCAAGAGCTAAATAGAGCAAAATTAATGCAAGCTAGAGAGTTAGCTGAAGATAAAATGGATCAAAACGAAGAATTAGCTAAATTACGTGCTGGAGTTAGTCTTGCAAAGACTGGGGTACAACAAGCAGCTGTTGTAGTGGAGGATAATTAATGCCATTAAACAAAAAAGGTAAAAAAATCATGAAATCCATGAAGAAACAGTACGGAAAAAAACAAGGTGAAAAGATATTCTATGCATCTAAGAACAAAGGTGTTATAAAAGGAGTAAAAAAAGGAGCATAAATGCAAAAACTAGATAAAATACAACAAGTTAAAGTTGCAGAGCAGAGTATCGAAGTAGATCCTAGATCTAAAACGACTGCTGACAAAGCTTTTAACTATATTGCTACAGGAAAACCTGAAATGCCAGTTGGCGGTCAGAAAAGAATGTTAGCAGAGAAAAAAAGAAACTCTAAAGCGTACTAATTATGTGGTTGTCGGCGATTAAATTAGCCGTTTCTGCTGGAAGTAAAATTTATGCTAATAAGCAGAGAACGAAGATGGCAATGTCTGATGCACAACTAATGCATGCAGAAAAAATGGCCCGTGGTGAGGAGCAATACCAGGGTAAATTGCTAGAAGCTCGACAATCAGACTGGAAGGACGAGGCAGTTTTGATAATTCTCAGTTTGCCCGTGTTGGTGCTTGCATATGCAGTCATATCGGATGACCCAACGGCGATGGACAAGGTGAAATTGTTTTTCGAGATGTTCTCGCAGCTCCCATCATGGTTCACAAACCTTTGGATCCTTGTCGTGGCGAGTATTTATGGTATAAAGGGTACACAAATTTTTAGAAACGGAGGAAAAAAATAATGCCAAATAAAAGATTTAATAAACAAGTTCCTGCATTCAAAGCTGGCGGTAGAGCTGGTAAAATGGGTGGCGGAATGATGATGAAAAAACCTATGATGCAAAAAGGTGGAGACGTCAAAAAAATACAAAAAGCTTTTAAAACTAAAAAAAACTTAAAAAAAGTTGATGCTAAAAAAAATCCAGGTCTAGCTAAGTTACCAACTAAAGTTAGAAATAAAATGGGATTTATGAAAAAAGGCGGAGCAGTTAAGTAATGGCTCGTCCAGGTTTATACGCAAACATCCACGCTAAAAGAAAACGTGGTGGTAAAATGCGTAAGAAAGGTGCGAAAGGTGCACCGACCGCAGCAAACTTTGCAAGAGCAAAACAAACAGCGAGAAAAAGATAATGACTAAACTATGTCCTAGAGGTAAAGCCGCAGCGAAAAGAAAATTTGCCGTGTATCCTTCAGCATATGCTAATGCCTACGCTTCTAAAATTTGTGCCGGTAAAATTAAAGATCCCTCTGGAGTAAAAAGAAAAGATTTTAAAGGACCTAAACCTAGTAAAGCTATGGGTGGTTCAATAAAACCAGCTAAACCAAAAATGATGGGTGGTGGATTAACAGAAGCTACTGCTAGATTAAAAAGACAAGGTTTAAGAAAAGGCGGTGGTGTTTGCATTCGAGGAATGAATAGAGAAGCCATCGGAAAGAATTCTTAATGCCATGGCTGGTTTAAGAGAGTGGTTCAAGCAAGATTGGGTCGACATTGGTGCCAAGAAAAAAGGCGGAGGTTTTAAAAAATGTGGAAGAAAATCTGCGAGTGGATCAAAAAGAAAGTATCCAAAGTGCGTCCCTGCTGCCAAAGCAGCAAGCATGACAGAATCCCAGAGACGGAGTGCCGTTGCAAGGAAAAGAAGTAAAGCACAAGGTGTAGGTGGTAAACCAACAAACGTTCCAACATTTGCAAAAAGAAAAAAAGCCATGGGCGGTGGTTTCATGATGAAACGACAAAGAATGGGAATGATGTAATGAGAAAAGATTATTCAAAAGGCACTATGCCAGCTAGAAATAAAAAAAACTTCAGGCCTACAAAGGCTGGAGCAGGTATGACACGAGCCGGTGTCAAAGCATACCGAAGATTAAATCCCGGCTCTAAATTAAAAACAGCCGTGACTGGTAAAGTGAAACCAGGATCAAAAGCTGCTAAACGTAGAAAATCATACTGCGCAAGATCACTAGGTCAGCTCAAAAGAGCTTCAGCAAAAACTCGTAACGATCCGAACTCACGTATCCGTCAGGCTAGAAGGAGATGGAAGTGTTAAAAAAACAAAAAATAAAAAAAGTAATGAAAGGTTTGCAGAAAGCATCAAAGACACATGCTGCTCAAGCTAAAACACTAAAAGGAGTAATACATGGCGGATCCAAAAAAAGGAACGGGAAAAAAGCCTAAAGGTTCAGGAAGAAGACTGTATACGGATGAAAATCCTAAAGATACAGTTGGAATAAAATTTGCAACACCCGCAGATGCAAGAGCAACTGTTGCAAAAGTCAAACGTGTTAACAAACCGTTTGCAAGAAAAATACAAATACTAACTGTGATGGAACAACGAGCTAAAGTTATGGGTAAAAGTCAAGTTGCTTCAATCGCTAAGAAAGGAAAAGATGCAATTAGAAAACGTCATAAATCGTCTAATTAAATTTATAAACACTAGACTTCAAGCTTTATCTGTAACGGTAACATCAGGAAGTATTGACAGTATGGAAAATTATAAGTATATAATAGGACAAATTAACGGCTTAGAAGCCACGAAACAGGAACTCTCTAACCTGCTAGAAGATAAGGAGCGAAATGGAAAAGGAACAGTCATCGATATTAACACCAAACAATAAACTTGTTGGTGTAAAAACTTCAAAAAAAGAAGAACCAAAATTACCTAAACCTACTGGTTGGAGAATATTAGTTTTACCTTTTAAAATGAAAGAAACAACTAAAGGTGGAATAGTATTAGCTGAAACTACACTAGAGAGGCAACAAGTTGCATCTCAAGTTGGTTTAGTTATGGCCATGGGTCCGCAATGTTATAAGGATAAAGAGAGGTATCCTGAAGGTCCATGGTGCAAGGAGAAAGATTGGGTTATGTTTGCACGTTATGCGGGTAGCCGAATCAAAATAGATGGTGGGGAAATGCGTCTGCTAAACGACGATGAAGTGTTAGCAACAATTGATAGTCCAGAGGACATCTTGCATGAGTTCTAAACATAGGAAGGAGTAAACTATGCCAGACGAAGATAAAAAAATGGTACCCATCGATACATCGGGACCCGATGTAGACGTGTCTTTACCTGAAGAAAAAAAAGAAGAGACAGGTGGTATCGCTGATATCCAGGTTGAAGAAACAAAAGAAACAACCGAAAAAGAAATAACGGAAAAAGAAACAGATAAAACATTTGAAAATGAACGAGAAACAAAGTTAGAAGAAGGTGGTGAGGTAGAAAAGAAAGAGGGCAAAGAAGACGATAAGCTTGAAGAATATAGTAAAGGAGTACAATCTCGTATTGCAAAACTTACTCGTAAAATGCGAGAAGCAGAGCGTAGAGAGAAAGCTGCTTTAGATTATGCAAAAGCTATCGAAGAAAAAAGAAAAACTACTGAAACAAAATTTTCAAAAGTAAATGATGATTATGTTAAGCAGTTTGAAAATAGAGTCAAAGACGGTTTAGATGCTGCGCAAAAATCATTAGCATTGGCAATAGAAAATTCTGATGCTGCTGCTCAGATTGAGGCACAGAAAAAAATCGCTGCTTTATCAATTGATGAAGCTAGACTTAATGCTTTAAAAGAGCAACAAACAACAAAAGAAGTGTCTGCGCCTAAATTATCTGACGCAAACACTCTTCCAGAAAGCACACCTCAAAGCTTACCTACACCAGATCCTAAAGCGGAAGACTGGGCAAGTAACAATTCATGGTTTGGTAAAGATAGAGCCATGACGTTTACAGCCTTTGAAATCCACAAAGATTTAGTTGAAAGAGAAGGCTTTGATCCACAAACAGATGAATATTATGCAGAAGTTGACAAAAGAATTAGGGGT
>VTLG01004902.1_pt1 | contig 12289 bp, 13 predicted proteins | sample 4694571 | NCBI WGS metagenome assembly VTLG01 (sample SAMN12604809, study PRJNA352737) | marine metagenome | biome: ENVO:00000447; feature: ENVO:00000209|ENVO:00000569|ENVO:01000036; material: ENVO:00002151; isolation source: viral sequences binned using virsorter ... | reverse complement strand
CATTTTACTAACCGTAAGTATGACTTTTTTAGATATGGTGGCAAATCTCGTGCAACAATGGCATCTTTTAATAAAAGGAAAGATAAGTATTGGTTCGAGAAAACATCGAGAAAATATTCTGATGAGCAGATAGTTGACTTTCTACTCGCCAATTTTGTGATGACAGATAATCCAAAAAATTTATGGATAGGTGAAATTATTAATTCTGGTGAAAGAACTTATGCAGATTGGACAAGGAGACAACAAAGTATTTCTTACTTATTCAAGGAAGAATGTTCTAAATTATTAGAAGAATATAATCTTGATGAGTTGTTTGAATGTGGGAAAGGACATCCTATTATATTAAAGAGATTTTTAGGTGGTGATTTATCACTTGAAACATTTGTCATCTTTGATATTATATTTGCATTCTCAGAGAAATTTGATGAAAAATTATTTGATCCTGTTTGGGAAACTGTAAGTCTTAAGATAAGAAAATATAAACCATTTCTCAGTATAAATGTAACTCAATTTAAGAAAATTCTTAGAGAGATGGTGAATGGATGAAGATAGGTGAAATAGAATATACTAATCTAACAGAGGACTTTGGTTATTGGACAGTCGAAGTCAAGGATATTCGTACATATTTACCAATTAATATATCTGACCAACCTAATTTATATAATCCATTTACAGCATGGAGTATTTGTAATGATGTGAAGTATTTTATGGAAGATGTAATTCGTAAAGTTGCCATATTGAAAGGTGAAAATTTTAAAAAAGTTAATAATTGGGGTAATTATTACATTAAATCACGTTATACTTATCATAAATTTCATCATATTCCACACATTGATGGTCCAGGTTGGGTTGGTAATCTATGGTTAAGTGACCATGAAGAGGGTTCAAGAGGAACTCAGTTTTACAATTACAAAGATGAATGGAAAGAAGATGTTTACACTTTTAATGGAGGTCGTGAATTGTTAAAAGAACTAGAAACCACTTGGAAACAATGGGATACAACAGATGTAGAAAAATATGGATTTAAGTATATGGGCACTGCACCTGCTAAAAAGAACACAATAACCATCTACAATTCTTGTATGCCACATAAGGCATACATAGGTGAAAACTGCAATACATCTTGGAGTCAACTTGTACAAGTGTGCAAATGATTCACCTAAATAGTAATGTATCAACTTTAAAAAATGAGTGAATTTTTTAATTCAGAAATAGTTCGTGAAGAACTACAAGAGATAAACGACTTGCAATTGTCTATTTACAAGAATGCAATGAAGTTTGGAACTTTTAGTCGTGAAGATAAAGTTGACCACATTGAAAAACTTACTGAATTATTAGAAAAACAAAAACTAATGTATACTCGCATTAGTCTTTCTGATGATCCAGAAGCAGTTGATCTCAAGAAACATTTACAAAAATCAGTTGAACTTATGGGTTTCCCAGAAGGCACTGATATGTCATTATTATTCTCTGGTATGTCAAATACCATTAATAATATGAGAACCCAACTTGACACTTGATTATTAATCTGTTATAATCTAATTATCCAAAATATCCAATTTATCCGAGGTATCCAAATGTCTTTTAAAGACCTTAAAAAGCAGTCTAAACTTGGCTCTTTAACAGCAAAACTAGTTAAAGAAGTTGAGAAGATGAACAACACGGGCGGTAACGCTGATGACCGTATCTGGAAGCTAGATGTAGACAAAGGAGGTAACGGTTATGCTGTTATCAGATTCCTACCTGCACCCGAAGGTGAAGATTTACCATTTGTAAAACTATATTCACACGCATTCCAAGGTCCTGGTGGTTGGTTCATTGAGAACTCACTTACCACTCTTGGACAGAAAGACCCAGTTTCTGAGTACAATTCATTACTCTGGAACAATGGTACTGATGCTGGAAAAGAAACAGCAAGAAAGCAGAAGCGTAAGTTAACTTACGTTAGTAACATCTATGTTGTAAAAGACCCTGCTAATCCTGAGAACGAAGGTAAAGTATTCCTATACAAGTATGGGAAGAAAATCTTTGACAAACTTACTGCAGCAATGCAACCTGAGTTTGAAGATGAGGAAGCAATCGATCCATTCGATTTCTGGCAAGGTGCTAACTTCAAGTTAAAAGCAAAGAATGTTGCAGGATACAGAAACTATGATAGTTCTGAATTTGCAGCACAAAGTCCTTTACTTGATGATGACGATGCAATGGAAGCACTCTGGAAGAAGCAATTCTCACTTGCTGAGATTGTTGCACCAGATCAGTTCAAAACCTATGATGAATTAAAAACTCGTCTAGATTATGTTCTTGGAAACAAGAAGTCTGTTGCACCAGTATTTGAAGAGGAAGATACTGATCGTGGAGAAGCAGAAGAATTAGTAACTGCTGCTGTATCAAAACCAACTCCTGCTGTTGCAGAAGAAGAGGATGATGCATTATCATACTTTGCTAAACTTGCAGAGGAATAATGAAATATAATCAAATCTGCCTTACTCTTTTAGTAATCGCAGCTTGGATTAACTTAATATTTAAGTAGGAGTCTTCGGACTCCTTTTTTTATGGGTTAACTAATTCGGTATTTTCAGTTGCTGCTAGTGATGATGTAATATAACTTGAACTCTTATCATATTTAACTATATCTCTTAAATCATTAATGAACAATTGTAGATATCCACTTTTTAAAACGTTTATTTCTCTTTTAGTTTCATTGCGAGTATGTTCATATTCTAAATTAGTGACTGCTCTTGCTATATTATCAGTCACAACAGTATACTCATCTTTATCATCAAGTTGATTATTTCCTGCTTGTGATATTAAATTATATCTAACAGATCCTGCTTGTGTTGAAGATCCATATATTTTAAATTCTTTATCAACGATTAAATTTGGAGGTAATATTTGTCTTCCTTGATTATCCTTTATTTCAAAAGTTTCATAATGATGTATTTTATTCATTTCAGTTTCAGATCCATATTTTTCTAAAGCATAATCATAAACTTGATAATCCTGTAAAGGCCATTCATCATTAATATTTGTCATTCCAGCAACCAATACAACAACATAGTCTAATCTTGAATCACCATATAAAAATTCTGCAATAGTATCTGGTCTCTCTCCATCTCCGATCACATACTTATCTAACGCAGTAACAGACCCATCTAGATATGATTTTAACTTCGTACCACGAAATATGTTTTTTATTACAATATAGTCTTTAGATGAATTTTTATGACTGAGTGGTGATTGATAAGCAATATTTGGTAGTTCGTTGAAATATCCCATTAGTATCCAACTCCTGGTCCTGAACCATCTTGTAAGTAATCCTCATGGTAAATTGGATTAATTTCTTTGAATGTTAAATTCATTCTTATGTTAACAGGAGTTCCATCATCATAAGATGCATAGGTTCCTGCACCAGTATAATTAACCGACATTCCAGTCAAAGCACAAATCTTAAAAGCATTTAAAAATGGATGATCTTCACCATCTCGAAGATATTTTAATTGAAATACATCAGGAGATTTTATAAAAAGACTTTGGTTACTACCCTCTTGTATTTCACCTGCCTTTGGTGCCATCGACATTTTCAATGATCTAATAATATCCTTAACAACTTCTGCTTCTTTATATCCACGAGGTGAAAAATTAATACTATATGGAAATGATCTCAAGTTCACACCTTGAAATAGTAATTCTAGATTGTTATTTAAAATTTGTCCTGTTGAACGTGCAATAACACTTTTCGCACTTACGTTTGAACCTAGAGCTCCTATTGCTGCTCCAGATATTGCTGCTCTTACTGCATTTTGTGTATCAGAATTAAGACCAGGTATTTCAATTCCTTTATTTAAAGCTGTTACTGCTGCTTTTGCAGCTTCGACACCATCTCCAACTAAATTATCTGAAGACATTACATTTTGTGCAACAGTAAGTGCAGCGAGTTCAATAGCATTCACTCGATCCTCACCCCAAGTCACTGAATTAGAATCTGTTAAATCTTGTGGTATTGGAAGTTCAATATAGAATTTTGTCCTCTGCTTCATATTAGATCCACCAAGTCTTGTATTTGCATCTTCGTTTCTAAAATTTATTTTTGCTTTATCATCAGCACCCATCATATACGACTTACCTTGAGCATCTTGTTGTTCAATGGTTATTTTTTTATCTCTAATATCCTGTCTATTACCCTCTGTTATAGCAGAAAAATTTTTACCTTCACTGTCGTATTTAAACATATTCTGGAAATTCATTGACAAACCAGAATCATCTGGAGGTGAAAATTCCAAACATCTTATTGAAAGACGATCACCAGTTCTTTCTGAAGGTGAGTCTTTTATAGGATATGACATCACTCTACTTTCACCAGATCCATTTCTTGCAAATTGTTTCTTGTGCTTTGGTTTATTGACAGTTTCTTTCGTCTTATCAGTGCTTACTGCGTTAGTAGTAGTTTTTGCTGTATCATTTTTATATGTTTTAGGATTGTTACGATTGTTTCTCGCACCACTTCCTCTTACTCCTCTTACCATATCGACCTAATTTTTTAACTATTTAGACGTATTTTGACAAAAGGCAAGGTTCTTAAATCTCTGAGTTCCATTTCATCTACTTTATACAATCCACCAACTACTTCTGGGAATGTATATTGTCTCATTTCACCCCAATGATAATTTAATCCACGAAAACCCCAAGAGAAAACATCAGTTACTGCAACAAGAGGATGTTCATCATATGTAATACCAGGTGTTTTAGGTTTATATACAAAAACATAGTAACTTCCAGCTTCAGGCATATTGCTTCCTTCAGTTAATACACCAAGAATTTCCTGTGTAAGATCATCAGCACTTTCAGTGCCGATAAAATTTTTCATAATTGGATCTAGTCTGCTCATATTCCTAATTCTTTTTCTGTAACTACCTTAAACTCCCATTGACGATCAGCACAAAACTCTTTTGCCATTTTCCATTTTGCCTGATTTTTTGCATATTCATATGCTTCACGAATGTAACCTTTTGTTTGTCTTTTTGGTTTTTTTGGAGGTATAGTTTGTTTTGCTGGTTTTACTTCAATTACGTAATTTTTTATTCTACCATTAGTCTCTTTTACCTTCATATAAAAATCTGGGAAATATCTGTGCACTCGATTATCAATAGGAGAACGATAGGGTATTGCTATTTCTTCACTTGCCCATTCTAATATATTTTGATTTTTGTCACAATATACCATAAACTTTCTTTCCCAAAGTGATCTGTAAATTATATTAGTTGGATCACCTTTGTACTTTCTAGGAAATGAAGGATAGTATTTTCCCTTATAAGACATCTAAATAACTATACTATAGTTGTATTTAGAGTGCCAGCACCAAGACCAAGAGGAATATCAGATATAATGCCTAAGTTACAGAATGTAGCTCAGACTTCAAAGTTTCTTGTCAAATTTGTTTTGCCAAGAGGTGATTGTAGAACATATTTAAGACAGAAAGGAATAAATGATCGTTTTATATCCGAAGATGTAGGATTACTTTGTAGTGATGCTGTTTTACCAGGCAGTGCAATGGCTACTTTGAATACTGCAGGAGATTATCAAGGTGTTATAGAAAGATTTGCACATACAAGAAATTATACTGAGGTAAATTTTGATTTTTATGTAGATAATGATTATAAATCACTTCGATTTTTAGAACATTGGATGGAATTTATTTCCAGTGGTTCTGGAGTTGATCCTTCTGGCGACACTTACTATTTTAAAATGAGATATCCAGATGAATATAAATCAAATGATACAAGAATAGTTAAGTTTGAAAAAAATCATTTTCAATTTCTAGAATATAGATTTGTAGGACTATTTCCTAAAGCGATTAATTCTACAAGAGTTTCTTATCAAAACTCACAAGTTCTTAAGGCAACTGCTACATTCAGTTTTGATCGTTACATATGTGGAGAATCATCTTCACTTGCTAGATCATTAGGTCTTGATTTGAATAATAACGCAATTCTTACTGCAAATGCCAGAGATAATGCTTACAAATATAATAGTGTAGAATTAAATAGAGTATTGAATAATGGTATAAATTTATTGAATGATGGAACTGGATACACGGGAAGTATAGAGGGTCCTACTGGAAGGTTAAGAGGTTTTAATACCAGTTCTGTGTCAACTTTATCAGGAACAAACATAGGATCAGGAGTAATCGATCCATAATTGATTTCAAAAACCACTATAAATAGTCACACTGAAGTGTTCATATTATTATGCCTTTACCAACCATATCAACTCCTACTTATGAGTTGACACTACCTTCTTCTAATCGTAAAATTAAATATAGACCCTTTTTAGTTAAAGAGGAGAAAGTTTTAATAATTGCGATGGAGTCCCAAGATACAAAACAGATTGCGAGAGCAGTCAAGGATGTTTTGACAAAATGTATTTTAACAAAAGGAATTAAAGTTGAAAAACTTGCTACTTTTGATATTGAATATTTGTTTTTAAATGTTCGTGGTAAATCTGTGGGAGAACATATAGAAGTAATGGTAACTTGCCCTGATGATGAAAAAACTCAGGTGCCTATGTCAATCAACATTGATGACATTAAAGTTCAGAAAGATGATGATCATTCACCAGATATTAAATTAGATGATACTTACACTTTAAAGATGAAGTATCCATCGTTGACAGAGTTTATCAAAAATAATTTTGATAATTTGGAAAAATTAGGTGTCAATGATACTTTTGATTTGATTGCATCTTGTATTGATCAAGTTTATACTGAAGAGGAATCTTGGTCTCATCAAGAGTGTACAAAGAAGGAATTATCTGATTTTGTTGAATCATTAAATTCAAATCAATTTAAGATGGTTGAAAATTTCTTTACTTCAATGCCAAAGTTAACTCATACTGTGAAAGTTATTAATCCTAACACAAAGGTTGAGAGTGAAATAAAAATTGAGGGGCTGCAGAGTTTTTTCGGATAAGTATGGCACATGAAGATCTCGTGTCATACTATAAGTTAAATTTTGCGTTGATGCAGCACCATAAATATAGCTTAACAGAGCTTGAAAATATGATACCTTGGGAAAGAGAAATTTACGTTACTCTTTTACAACAGTACATTGAAGAGGAAAATCTAAAAGCACAACAAGAAAAGAATGGATGAGGAACAAGGATTATCATCACCAATAGCAGGAGGTATTAGAGGTATTAGAAGGAGTGTATCTTCTAGTGTCTTTACTGGTCGTGCTGTTGCACCCCCAGCTCCAGATCCTCAAGTTACAAGTTTACTAAATCAAAATTCTTTAACTTTATCAACTGTATCGAGTCAATTAGCAAATATATCAGAACAAGTAGGTGGACTTAATAATTCACTCCTTTCAATTAAGGATAATTTAGATATCAATGATCAATTAGATAGAAGAAGAGAGCAAGAAAAAGCAAAAAGAGATGCAGTATTAGCAGAACAGGCATTAAGAGAGGGTAAAGAATCTCAATTAGAGAAAAAAATTCAATTTGCTTTACTTACACCTGTAAGAAAGGTATCTACAGTTGCTCAAGGTATATTGGGTAGGTTAGGAAACTTTTTACTTTTCTTAGCAGGTGGATGGTTAGTTGATAAAACTCTTACTTTAATAAGATTAACGTCTGAAGGGAATATTGATAAATTAAATGAATTTAAGAGAAAATTTTTAGGAAATCTTCTAGTTTTAGGGGGTATTGGTGTAGCATTAACTGTGGGTGTTGGAAAAATAGTTGCAACTGTTGGAAGATTATCTTCATTAGCACTTAAATTAGCATTTTCAAACTTAATTAGAAAACCATTTAGTGCTGCATTAAATTTTCTTAGAAAGGCAGTTGTAGATTTTACTAAATTTGCAGTAAGACAATCTGGAAAAATAATAACAAAAGGTCCAGGTCAATTACTTAAATTTTTCAAACCTTTATTACCAGTTGGTCTTCTTGGTGCTATACCTTTTAGAAAACAAATAATGAATTTTTTCCGTTCAATAACTGGTAAAAAGATAATTACTGAGACTGTTGAAGGTGGTGCAAAGAATATAACAAAAACTGGAGCTGGGGGATTTTTAAGAAAAATTCCATATGTTGGAACTATAATTAACGCTGTATTTGGATTCCTTGATTATCAATACAGAAGAAAAGATAAAGATGGTGATGGAACACCAGATCAAACTAAAAAAGAAGCTGGTATGGGTGCTGGTGGAGGAGTTTTAGGTACAATTATAGGAGGTTTGGTAGCTGCAACTTTAATACCAGAACCAATTTCATCAGCGATAGGTGGAGTTGGTTTAGCAATATTAGGTGCTGCTTTAACTTTTGCTGGTTACAATGTAGGTACTTTAATTGGTGATGAATTATCGGGATTGAATAAGAAAAAAAGGAATCAATCAAAAGAAAAAGAATCTTCTGAAGGTGATGAAGTTTCCTCAGTTGAAACTTACACATCAGGCGATATTGCAATGAATTTGGGTAGTGCGGATAGTAATAATATAACTCCAATAAATGTTAAAAAAGAATTGAATGTAGCAAGTGCGATATCGAATACTGATGAGTCACCACAAATAACATATTTACCTATTGGTGGTGTGGAAAATTCAAAAGTTCCAGCAGGTGCTGGTGCAGGTAGTTCAAAATCACCAAGTGACTCACTACCAACTATACCTTCATCAGATTTTGCAAATACATCAATTGCATTATCTGAGTCAATTTATAATGTGGTGGTATAATGTCTGATATAAAAGCAAGGAGAAATTCATTACTTAAATCATCGATTAGTATAAATTCGATAAGATCATCTGTTACTAATTTTACAAAAGGTCTTTTCAGTTCAAGAGAAACAGCTTCAGAAATAGTAACTAAGACAAGAGAAAGTAATGTTTTTAAACAAAGATTGATAAGTCGTGATAATATTTTATTCAGAAAAAGAAGAGAGAATGTCAAGAGGAGAGAAAGAGAGGATGAATTAGAAGCTTCTGGTATTTCTGGAATGATAAAGAGACAAGGAAGTGTAATAGCAACGAGCACGAAAGGATTTTTAGGAAGAATACTAGATTTCTTTGGAATTATTTTAATTGGTTGGTTTGTTACTAGACTACCTAAAATTCTTGATGCTTTGGGTGGACTTATAAATCGGATAAAAAAAGTAACTGGATTTTTAACAAATTTTGTAACTGGAGTTACTGATTTTCTCTTTAATTTTGGTTTAGGAATAGGTCAAGCCTTACAAAAATTACCAAAGATAGATTTATTAGCACTCAATAGAAAAAATCAAGAAGAACTTGATCTTACAAATACTAATTTAGTTAGAGTGAGTAATGATTTGGTTGATGTAGGAAACGAGTATAATAGAGGTGGGCGAGTTATAGGTTTAAAAGACCCAAATGGAAATGATGACCTTTTCGATATTGCAAATCCAGATGAAAATAAAGAAAAACCAAATCAAACAAAAACTCAAACAGAAACAGAAACTATTCCTTCAGACTCAGTTGAGGGAAAACCAGCAGAAAAAATAACTAAGTTTAAAGCAGATGACACAAAATTATCACTTAATAGTAAAAAAGATGATGATGGAGATGAATTAATAAAAGGAATTCAAAACGAATCAGAATTTAAGGATATAAAATCTGCTCAGTCTAGAGAGAAGGGAGAAACTATTGACAATAAAAATTTAGAAAATGAAAGTAAAAAAGATCAAGATCAAGAAGGTAAAAAAACTATTTCTGATATAAAAATAAGTGCAGAAAAGTTTTTTGGTAATATAGCACAGCAACAAACAGATGTTTTAAAGGCAGAAACTTTAGATAAAAAAGATAATAGTTCAACGATATCAGGTGTTCTTTCAAATATAAAACAAGTTTTACCAGATACAGAGGAGACTGATAAGAAAATAACTCCTACACCAAAAAATAGAACCACCGTGTCTAGGAATTTCAATAAAAAACGTAATCAAGTTATAATAATGGAAAAAGCAGTTGCTATGAATAATCCACCAATGTCAGTAGGAGGTGGTGGTGGTAAAAGTAATGGGTTAAATAATCTTGGAGGTTTCAATGTAGAAAATGAAAAAAGAGTTATCAAAAACTTACAATCAGTAATACTTAACACATAATGGCAGCAGTAGACGCATCAATTTACGAAAAGTTTATAGTAGAATCAGCCGATAAGTCAAAAACCGTTGACATATCTGCTGGTGTAGTTGCGTTTACTTATTTTGAAAATATTTTTTCACCATATTTGACCGCAAGAGCAATTGTTACAAATACAGGTGGATCTGTAGTAGGTGATGATGGTAAATTGCAATCTGTCTATAATGGTTTACCACTTCGTGGTGGTGAAAGAGTATTGATAAAAATAGCGTCTAATTCAAATAATAATACAGGATTAGATTTTGCAAAAAGACCATCTGATTATTTTTATGTTGCATCAGTTACAAATGTATTGATAGATGAAGGCACAGAAACTTTTACTCTAAATCTTGTATCAAGAGAAGCGATTACAAATGAAACTGTAAGGGTTGGTAAAAAGTTTCCTACTTCACAAAAAATATCCGACTCAGTAAAAGATATTTTAAAAAATTATTTAAAGGTTGACAAGATTAACGAGATTGAGGAAACACAAAATCCATATGGTTTTATTGGTAATATGAAAAAACCATTTACATTATTAACTTGGTTAGCATCAAAATCAGTTTCAGGTAAATCAAAAACAGGGGAAGACTCATCAGCTGGATATGTATTTTATGAGACTAAGGATGGTTTTAATTTTAAATCTATAGATAATTTGATGGAACAAAAACCATATAGTAAAACTTTTTTTTATACGCCAGGTGTTATTTCCTCAGATAATCCAAAAAAAGATTTTAAAATAACAAAATATTTTATTAATAGAAATCAGGATTTAATAGGTAAATTGGAGAGAGGTGCATATAGTAGTTATAGATATTATATAAATCCTGTATCATTCAAACCATCTATTAGTGTTTTTAAATCTGATGATTATGTTGGAAAAGCAAGTAATTTAGGTGATAAGCAAGTTTCGTTGCCGAAAATTGATAATAATAGTGATAGAACACTTGGTGATTTACCTACTCGTATATTTGTTGGTATGTTAGATGTTGGTACTGTTGAGAAGGATGCAAGTGATAAAGGTTGGAATAATTCAGTTGAGCGAAATGCAGATCCAGCAAAAATACACGCTCAATCTATGATGAGATATAATCAAATTTTTACTCAAGTTGTTGAGATACAAATTCCTCTTAATACCAGTTTAAATGCTGGTTCAATTGTAAGATGTGAGTTCCCACAACTTGCAACAACAAAGAGAAAAACTACTGACCCAGAAACAAGTGGTCTATATATGATAAAGGAACTCGCACACTATTTTGATGGAAAAGGTTCTTATTCTCAATTAAAATTAGTTAGAGATACTTACGGAAGAAAATGATTGAAAATAATTTACTAAAAACAAATTTTACTGGAAAGGATGGATTTCGATGGTGGATTGGTCAAGTTGCACCTGAATCTGCACAAGGAAATCAAATACAAGAAATAGGAGATGCTTGGGGAACAAGAGTAAAAGTTCGTATTTTTGGTTATCATCCTCCCGATGAAACTGAATTAGCAAATGATGATCTACCTTGGGCACAGGTTTTGCTTTCACCTCAATGTGGTTCTGGTAAAGCAAATCGTGGTAAATCACTTCGTGTTTCACCTGGTGACACCGTTATGGGATTTTTCCTAGATGGTGATGATGCTCAATTACCAGTTGTGATGGGTTTATTTGCAAAATCAGGTAATCCAAAATTTGGTGGTAATGAGGAATATACATATCCTTTCCAACCTTTTACTGGATATACAAGTAAAATAAAGGCAAGTGATTATATGATAAAAGGTGAGGGTGGAGGATCAGATGGAAAATATTCTCAAAAATCACCAAGACACGTAGGTAAAGACAAAGCGAAGACAATAGAGGATGGAAGAAAGGATGGTTTAAAAGAAAGAGCAGCAAGTGCTGCAAATGAGAAGGTTATTAATTTTGGTGGAAGAAATCAAAATACTGTTGATAAAATATATGGTAATGTTGAAAATGCTATTAATGAAGTTGCAAATGCATCACCAAAAGATAAATTTAGAATAATTGATAATGCATCAAGAAAGATTACTGGTATTGCACAATCATTATCTGGCAGTTTTGTAAATAAAACCTTTGCAGATTTAAGTCCTAGATTGAATAAGGGATTACATGATTTGTATAAAAGAACCTATGCTGCAGTATTACTTGCTAC
>VTLG01013673.1_pt1 | contig 12292 bp, 19 predicted proteins | sample 4694571 | NCBI WGS metagenome assembly VTLG01 (sample SAMN12604809, study PRJNA352737) | marine metagenome | biome: ENVO:00000447; feature: ENVO:00000209|ENVO:00000569|ENVO:01000036; material: ENVO:00002151; isolation source: viral sequences binned using virsorter ... | reverse complement strand
GACTAGCGGAAAATCACCTCGTCGATGTTTTAGTTCGTGCGAACAATCGCGAGTAGATCCGGGGTCGGGTCGCATGATCCGCGGTTTAACATCCGCATCGTAATCGACCTCTTGCAGTTCGTAGTCGGTATTTAGGATCGCCTTGGGATGAACCATGATGATCCGTGAGTCCGAGGTGAGCACCGAGTAGTCGATGTCCTTGTTGATCGGGACTCGTTTGCTAAATCCATGGATCCGACCCTCTTCGATAAACGAGGGAACGGTCGGATAGTATTCGGCACCGACCCATAAAACCAGATCGACTACGCCGTTCGATCGCAAAACAAATCTCGGCCCCCGGAACGATCCTTCCGTCCATGGGATCGATGGATCGACAACAAAAAATTCAATCGGTAGTCCTGACGATCCTGTCGGGATACATATGTAGAGCCCCCCTTCGGATCGCGTACCGCACCCTCGCTCAGTGGACGAGTTCACGGTCTGTATGTCTGTCACTGTTGTTCTCCGTTTGGTTTGGGTTTTTCTCCAATACGAAATCCATGGGTTCTCGTTTCGACCCCCACAGACCTCGTCGCATTTTGTTTTTTGAGGCTTTTATATGTTTACAAATCTTACGACCTCGATATACATGGTCTGGACACTCACAGACCCACTCCGTCCGCGTTAGAGTATCACGCCGTTCGACGCGATACTCCTTTGCAGATAGATCGTCTTGAATCGATACGACTCCCCATACAAGCGTTATCATATTAATCCTCACTAGAACGGCAGATCGTCATCGTCATCGCCGAAACCGTCGCCAACCATAGCTGATGCAGGTACGTTGGCGGTTACTGGAGCGGTGCCAGAGAGCTCATGGTATTTATCTACCAGTTCTTGACACAACGCCGTTTTGGCCTCGCCCTGTAAGTCGAACGCCTTAGTTCCCCCACTCGCCTGAGAGTGTCTGTTCAAGATTTCGTATACGTCTGTTTTTTGAATTGCGTTGGTGCTTAAAAGTTGAGCATAGCACACTTTAACTGGAGCGTCGGCGGTCGCAACGTCGTACTGTTGTCCGTTTCCGTTTCCGTTTCCGTTAAAATTTTGCGGTGCTGTTGGTGCTGTTGGTGCTGTTGGTTTTGGAGCTCTCGGAGGTGCTGTTGGAGGTGGAGCAGATCCACCGCCTTGGCTCGCGGACCATGCTTGCATCTCCTCAGCGGAGGCAAGATGATCGCCTCCCCAACCCGCTGACGCCAGAGCCCGACCGATAGCCGTGGTCTCCGCGTTCTCCATAACCTTATCGTTACGCGAATTGCGAGCCATTTCGGCATGGCCTGTATAGGTATTCGTCAAATCCTTGTGACGGAGATTTAGTGTCGCCTTGGCTACGATATACGTCTCGTCCATCGATAGGATCTCTGTCGTTAAGCTATAGCCCTGACGACCATACTCTTCTTGCAATGCGACCATCCGTTCAGCGACGGTCGTATATTCTTTTCCCTTAAAATCTATTGGCATAATTATCCCCTCTTGGTTTGGGTTATTTGGTGATTTCTTGGATGACAAACGGGATGATTCGGACGGCGAAATAGACCATCGCCAACATCACGATCGGCTTGAGGATTGTTTCAATCCGATCCAGTATGCGTTCATCGATGGATTTGTGATTACGCCTCATTAGGATCCTCCCGATCGACATCGACCACGTCTACGGGTGGAACCGGGATAGTGTCCCGGGAGGCAAAGATTAGGTTTAGTCCATCAGCATCCTTGAGGTGCTCGAGCTTGACGAGACTATTTTTTTCGGGTAGAATCATACAATCTACTCCTTGGTTTGGGTGGATACGGGATCGATGTTTTGCTTGGACGCGGCATCGATCCCACTCTTTTAATATCTATAAACTAACCGTTCAACGGTTACAAAGCAAGTTCCTTTTCCTTTTCTGAGGGACATCATTGAAAAAACCCTTGTTCATGGGAACTTTCTGTATGTATATTGTAATTACAAGCTACTTGGAAAATTTTAGTGACGGAGAATTGACCAATGAACCTACAGCCCGCAGAAATCAAAAAAATCAGAACCGATCGTAGTTGGACCCAAGCGGATATGGCCGTCGTGCTCGGCGTGAGTAGTAATACTGTATCGCAATGGGAAAATGGCGTGGAACCACGCGGAACCGCCCCCAAACTACTGAGGCTTATTAAAGAGGATCGCATTATCGGCGATCTGAGTCTGTAAAAGAAATACCGCATTACTTTCGTCCCTGTCGGATGTTTGTTTTGCGACGGACGATCCGAGCGTCACCTCGGATCGTCCACCCTGACTACCCTCGAGACCGTCACGTCTCGGGGGTAATTTTTTTACTGCTAACCTCTTGGCATCCTCTTACGATTACCATCGAGCTCGAGGATTACATCGAGTTCATCTTTGGTCACGACGTGCGGAGCTTTTCCGCTTGTTCCCTCCCGTCGCGTTCCCAAATTATTTTCTCTTACCATTCGTCTAATCCACTCCGGCGATCGATCCACCATCGTCTCGATCTCCGCGACCGTATAGATCTGTTCTTTGTCGTCGCGATCGATTTCCACTAAGGCTGCTCTCGCGAGTTCCGCTATTTTTTCTCGTTCGCGGTTTGGCATCTGGCGACGAGTTGATTCCGCGAGCCTGATGATCTGGCTAATTGCCTCCCGGGCTCCACTCAGGTTCCTACGTTTTGACATTTTTCCCCCTGGGTAATTGATCTGAGGAAAAATATAACCGATGAACGGTCATAGGAACAGGTCAAAATTATACATAGTCGACTTTATAACTCGATACATATCGAGTTATAATTTTAAAATCCATAGTCGGATTCATTATGACGTCTCGGATAGGCGTATCGATACTCCACATATCGAACCCATAAGCCACTTGGATTTCGTGCGACCGAGAGTGTGGCATAAAATTATCGTCTTTCCACGACTCGAGCTTGGCTTTTAAAGGCTTAACAACCGTAATCTCAGTGAAAACCCCAATAACGGGGACATTCGTAACCTTTAAATTTTTTGTCCGATAGATATTGATCTTGGAAACATCGATTTTGGCGACGGTACTGGTCGAGTTTAGCCTAAACTCTGTCTCGGCGTCTGGCCCATGTCGCGTCGTTTGGCTACCGTCGTAATTGTAGTAATGCTCTTGAGACGTATCGGGTTGGATGTCGGCATACACCAGAGCATAATCATCGGCAAAATAATTTTTTACTCGCTCGTAACCCGCCTCTCCACTAAACAGATTGTTCGTTACGACATGCACTATCCTGTCAATATTCTCAAATCCCGTCATGGCTCCCTCAACCTCATCACTCTTGGTCAAACTGTCTACCGATACTCGTAGTGCAGTGGAAATCTCTTGCAGGGCATCCCAACTGATTCCGTCCGTTTTTGCCAGTAACAGATTTGAGAGACTGTTTTTATTTAAACCAGTTACACGGACGAGGTCGGCCTGAGACATCCCACGCAACGACATCTCATGTTTGATCCGTCTGGCAACACCCTCCGCGATGCCTATGGCACTGTTCGGGCCTATGGCAGATTTATACGGGATATTCCAATCTGGTATTTCATTTGGTTTGGTTTGAGAATGATCGACCTCCGAAAATCCTACGTCCTCAACGGGACGTTTTGATTGAAGGTCGGTTACAGATCTTGCTTTGGACACTATCAGCCTCCCCGGGGAAAGAAATTGCGTAATAGTCGAAATTGGATCGTAAAAGTCGAATCAAGTTAAGTCAGCACTGGTCACAATACAAATCTTTTTTTCCTGATTTTTAGGATTATCGACCCTATAACAGATGATAACCTTTGGTTTGTCCTAATGACAGGGAAAAAGGTGTAATTTATCGCCTTTCATACCGTCTATATTACCTGTTGACAGTAGGCACCAAAAAGTAGTGTTCAAATATATACCTGTCAAGAAGATTTATGTGTGCGTATACGTGAGGACCGCCGACTTTTTTATAGACACTAAGTAGTTGTATATATAGCAACTTATATCAAATGATATACAGAGGACCGCCGACTTTTTTCGAGGACCGCCGACCCTTTTTTGTCTCGTAAAATACTGAAAATACAGTGAGTTACAGCAATCGAAAAACAGAGGACCGCCGAGCTTCTTATAAGAAGTTAAAACATAAGAATAAATAATTTAATTGTACTGGTCTCGATTTCCGTATACCGGGACGGAATTGTAGGCAACAAAAGATTATCTAAAGTTTCATATTCTGAAAAAGAACTTGACTTCTAACCGTTCAACGGTTACTATTCTTCCTAATGACGAGTATGAAAAAAAAATTAAAAAAAGTTACAAACCCAAACCAAACGGAGGCATTTAATGCCAAAAATAACTCAACGCACTGAAATCACGACCGTGATTCGACCCAACGAAAAACAGAAAACCGATACCGGGAATCTGTTTGTTAAGGTGACCCTGGGCGATCACTCAGCCCGAGCATACTGTAACACCAAGACCCAAGCATTAGCCCTATCCGCTCAGATGGCTAACTATCTCATCGAGACGATGGCCGAAAAAAACAACGAGGAAACCATTACCGTCAAGGTAGAGAATGAGGACGTCGTGACGGACGTCGAAGAAGAGATCCAAACACATACGATGGACGACATCCTTAACGATTGCTTGGATGCTGACGTCGATAACGATAACGACAACCAGTAATAAATCCGACAGGGAGATTGCAGATGAGAAAGCAAATGACAGAGCAAGAGATCATGGACATGGGCATCAAGGATCTACAGTTGTTCAATCTTGCTCAAAGATTATTATCGCTTGTCGAAGGCGATCGGATCGATCAGGAAGTATTGTTTGATAAGGTTCAACCTACCGTGGTTGAGATGTTGATGATCTTATCGGAAGGCACCTATAACATTAGCCGTGAAGATCAACTCCAACGCGAGGAAATGCTTGCAAGAAAGTTTTCCTTCTGGTTCAAACGGAAAGGTGCTGACGATGATGAAAATTAAAATCATACCGCCCAATCAGGGCGACGAGATACATGAGCGTGAGTTTGACGAGTGTCCAAGTCTGGAAGTCTTTCAAAGTCTTGTAGATGGATATGTTGAGATCTTAAACGTCAAGTCGAACGGATCGTATAAACAGCTACTGCTCAATGAGGACGGCGTCGGACAAACCCTTCGGAAAAAACTGAACGTCAACGTCAACCTCGGACCCTACGTCCAAGGCATCTCTGGTGGATTCTCTGGCGTGATCGTCGGCACCGCGGTGCTGATCGAGGAAGGAGCGGTGGACTAAATGACACAACAAAAAATCTATGTAGCAGAAAAAGACCTCCGTTGGAAAAAAGGCGAATTTGATCCAACAACTGGAAATTTTTGGATTGAATGCCCTTGTTGCAAAAAAACCGTTCCAATGTATGAACGATCAAGAAAAAAAGGTTTACTGCTTAACGGAGTACAGAAAATAATGGTTATGCACGGAGACAAAGGCTATCGAACCAAAAAACACAAATGCCCTCACGGCAACGAATGTTCGGCAAGCCGAAACAATAGATTTAATAGCAGTAGAAAATCAGGACGGAGAGCAAGCGATATGTTGGTCGATTGCCCCGAATGTAGAGCTATGGGAAAAATTGAAAAATGACAAGCCTTAAAGCCAACATCAACGACAGCTATGATGCTGTTATGCTCCGACACAGTCTCGGTGGAGCCTACAACGCCCAAACCCTCAAGGCCATGAACGAATACCCTCGCGGAATCGTATGGGATGAGGACGCGATTAAGGACGCCTCGCGAGAAGATTATTTCGCATTGCATATGAGGAACTTAGGGAGAAACATCCAGACCTTTGGCGAGCTATGTATACGCCCCGCTCACAAATTGTATGTCGCTCAAGTTTTCATCCATCATTTCCATCGCCACTCTCGTCCCCCAACCTCTTGGAAATTTGGTCTTGAGTTATGGGATCGGTATGGCATTATCGGAGTCGCTACAGTCGGACGACCCGTCTCGCGTCATATGGACGATGGATACACCCTTGAATTAACTCGGGTCGCTCTCATGGATCGATTGCCAAAGAACTCCGCATCGATGCTGATCGGTCGATGTGCTCGCGTAGCCAAAGATCAGGGATATACCCGACTCATATCCTACACCTTAGACCATGAACATGGGACAAGCTACAAAGCCAGTGGGTTCCAAGACGAGGGCATCCAGACCAGTAACGGCAAATGGTCACGACGAAAAAATCCGTATCCCGATGTTAAGGAATCTTCAAACCGAGATCACTGGGACGAGCTCGAGGCCGAGGCTCTGGAAATGCACAACGAGGAACCCATCCGTCGGTGGAGTATCACGTTCTAAATGATGGTCGAAAAATCCGACGGTCATGTTGTCTACCTCTACCGCGACAACATCGTCGATATCATACCGCCTCTCAGGAATCGATTGGGATACATCGTCTTGAGGGGCGGTTTTATTATCACCCTCTCCGAAGAAACGAACATCGGTCCCATCGTCGAATGGGCGTTTGGTGACTATTTCGTTGTTCATCGCCCTATTTGACGCCTCAACAGCAAATTAATCCTTGACAGAGTCCACTATCCCCTCTCAGTATCTTACGTATTAGGTAAACGACAGGGACAAGGTGACATATGCGGATCGGTATTTCCGCGGGTCATTCTCGCCGATGTGACGATTGGCGTGAGTGGAGCCGTTGTAAAGAAGTTTGCGATGTTGCGTTTAATATGCTCAAGGCTTGCGGACACGAAGTTGTTGCTCCGTACACCGCGACGTATGAACGATTCGAGTCTGTAGCTCTCACCAATAAACAATCTCTGTTCAACCGATCCAACGTAGATCTGGCGATCGAACTCCATCTGGCTCGCAACAAAGGACCGGCCGTCTATTATTGGGACGATCCCGATAAGGATATGTCGTCCGACGGATCCCGACGATGGGCCGAGGCCGTCGCCCGGGGACTCGATTTCCTACCATGGGAACATGGCGGTGCGATCGGATCGGGTTCCAGTAACCGCAACGATTTGCATTTCCTTGAAATGGTAACGGCTCCCGCGATTGTGGTAGAGCCCGCATCGGATGATATCGAAGAACAGGCCGATTGGATTTCGAGCGAGGACTTTGTTTTTGACTACGCCCTTCTGGTAGTTAAGGCGGTTTTAGCCGAAGAACTCCGCGAGAGGATGGTCGCATGATTGACGTCAAGGTCGATAATTGCGAGATGATTCCCCTGGGCGATTTGCAACCGTTCCAACGAGATCTCAAAACACTATCCGAGGAAAACTACGAACGGCTCCGCGACTCGATTAAGAACGAGGGATTTGTCGCCCCGATCTTTGTCTGGAAAAATAAAATCCTCGATGGACATCAACGTCTCCGGGTGATTGAACGGGAGGGATGGACGTTTCCCGAGGGAATTCCCGTTGTTCGCATCAAGGCTACAACAGAAAAAGAGGCTGCAAGGCTCTTATTACATATCGCATCGAGCTACGGTCGCGTCGATGGACAAGGATTATTTGAACTGGCGAGCCATTACGAGCTCGAGCTCCCAGATCTACCGACGATCGATCTACCCAACTTCGATTATGAATCGTTCCTACTCGAGCATTATGCCGACCCGATTGAACTGGCCGAAGATTTAGACGAAACATCCGAGCCTCCGAACGACCCAATAACCTCCCCGGGAGACATCTGGTTACTTGGGAACCATCGACTTATGTGTGGCGACGCAAAAAACGCCGACCACCTGGATCAGTTAATTTCCAAAAAAAACGCGAACCTCTTTGTCACCGATCCACCCTACGGAGTCTCTGTTGTTCCTAAAGACGGAAAACTCGGACAAGATCGGATGGCAAAAAACAAAGAATACCGACCCGTTCATGGCGACGACGAGCTTTTCGATCCCGCCTGTATTTTTATGGCGACCGATCAGGGAGTAATCTTCGGAGCCAACTACTTCCACGATAAATTACCGCTCAACGGCCAGTGGATCGTCTGGGACAAAGGACGCCCCGAGGGTATTGAGTATGGCGATGCCGAACTGGCGTGGACTAGTGGATCCAAAACGGGCATCAGTATCTATCGAGTAACATGGCATGGGATGATCCGCGAGGGAGAAAGCGGAGAGCGTGTCCACCCTACTCAAAAACCCGTCAAACTGATATCGCAGATCCTCGAGGATTTTTCCAAACCGAAAGATATCGTGTACGATCCTTTCCTTGGATCTGGAACCACACTGATCGCCTCCGAGAAAACGAATCGGATCTGTTACGGCATGGAGATCGATCCGGGTTATTGTGACGTCATCATCAAACGATGGCAAGACGCTACTGGACAAATAGCAATCAACTGCAACACAGACGAGCCCTTCACGTCTAAGGTGGATGGATGATATGGTCGCGTATTACAACGAACACGACCCTTTTGCCTCCGAGTGGCTCAAGATCCTTTGCAGAGAAGGACTTATTTGTGACGGCGAGGTGGATTCCCGAGACATACAGGACGTGGATCCGAAAGACCTCATGGGATTTGACCAAGTGCATCTTTTTGCAGGGATCGGAACGTGGAGTTATTCGCTACGCCTTGCGGGATGGCCCGACGACCGAAAAGTGTGGACGGCAAGCCTCCCCTGTCAACCATTCTCCATCGCCGGACAACGCCTCGAGTGTGATGATCCTCGGCACCTGTACCCGTACGCGTACAATCTTATCAAGGAGTGCCGACCTCCAGTATTACTTGGGGAACAAGTTGCGACAACTGCATCGTATAAATGGTTCGACTCTATACAGATATCGTTGGAGCACATTGACTTTGCCTCGGGGTTGGCAGTTTTCCCGGCTTGTGGCCTCGCAGGTTCCCCGCACATGCGACAACGCCTCTACTGGTTTGCCGAAGACGCTACAAGCGAACTGGAACTCTCCCGGGGCGATGGACGGACATCGAGGAGCTCACTCGATCACGATGGATACGACGGGCAAGGCACATCGGATATCGAAAACGACGGGAACTCGATTCGGGATGACCCTGGTCACCCAATCTCAACTATCGAAATGGCCGAACCTAACGGGATGGCAGAGTCCAATATGTGGGGGATCATCGACGAGTGTGGGGAACGCCTTTTGGAAGGAGGCCAATCGACAGATAGTACGGTTCCAAGCCAAAACAGCGGGACTCAACATAATGGCACAAGCCTCGATGACGGCATGGCCGAGCCCGGTAACCCGAGACTACAAGGACACGGGCAAGTTCCTGTTCACGACGAGCTCAATGGTTCGGAAAAACGGAAAACTGAGACTCGACAGTATACCGAGGATCGTAGCTCTGACGGCATGGCCGAATCGCTCCGCATGGCCGAGCCCAACAGCCCAAGCTACGGGAGCGGGAAACATGGAGACCAATCCTCGAGGAATTCACTCGTCGAACGCGATGGCAACAGCGGCCGTCTCAACTCATTGGGATCCAGTGCAGACCGTTCTACCAAAACCAATACCGAAAACGATGGCAGAAGTGACCGAAGGCCCGGCCCGTGTAACGGCAGATATGATCCTTGTGATTGGGTCTACTGTAGAGACGGGAACTGGCGACCGATTGAACCCGGGACTGAGCCGTTGGTTAATGGGAGTTCCGAAAGAGTGGGACGATTGCGTGGATATGGTAACTCGATCGTCGTCGGGCAAGCTGTTGCGTTCATCGAATCGTTCATTTACGCCCAAAAACAACTAGAAACAGAGAAATCTTATGGCTAAATATGCAAGCAATACATGGCCCTCAGATCGATGGCCCAATTTTTCCTACAACGAGCTCAAGTGCAAACACTCGGGACTTTGTGACATCGACGAGGACATGATGGACGCCTTACAAAGTTTACGTGAGACGATTGGACGTGGACTAACAATCACCAGTGGATATCGACACGAATCTCACCCTATCGAATCCGCTAAAATCGAGCAGAACGGACGCGGTGGAGCTCACACTACAGGTAAGGCTATCGACATCGCTTGTGACCGCGAGCTCGCCTACAACGTATTACGGGAGGCTCTACGGCAGGGATTCACTGGAATCGGCATCAAACAAAAGGGAGACGGACGGTTTATCCACCTCGATACGATCACGGATGTAGATGATTTTCATGTCCCAAGACCGACCATCTGGAGCTACTGAGGTTCACCATGTCAGAAAAAAAGACCCCCCCGAAAACGCGAACCCCGGTGATTAGAGGGATATGTGGGGCAAAAACACGCAACGGATCGCCCTGTCGACGGCAACCGCTACGGAATCGCAATCGATGCCAGTTACATGGAGGCGTAACCGCGACGATGACCCATGGGATGTATTCAAATGTGCTCACCGACGAGGAGCTCGAGATGTATGAATCGATCCCGATTGGCAACCTCGATCAAGAGCTCAAGGTCGCGAGGATCCGACTTATGCGTGGACTCAAAGCCAAACAACTGATCGATGCAGATCCAAACAACCCTAACAACACCGCAGGGTTCGAGGTCTCGGAGATAAGACAGAAACAGCAGGGAGGCAACGGTGGAGCTAACGCCTCCAACGAGGTCATACGACGCCGTCCCGATGTGGATGGGGCTATCGACCGTTGTCTGGCACGGATCGGCAACCTCGAGCGGATTAGAGCCGAATTACTACAAAACACAGACTTATCCTCGCCCGATGAGTTTGCACAACAGATACGATCGGCGATGGATGCGATGAACACTCTCACGGTAGCGGATAATGGTGACGACACTGACGGATAGATGGACGCCCATGAGGCCACATAACCTACAGCGATTATGCTACAACACCTCGGCTCGATTTGTGGTTAATCCCGCAGGGCGACGGTCGGGTAAAACCGAGCTCGCAAAACGTAAGGTAATCGTAAAAGCTCTTGCAGGGACGAGGTTCCAACGTCCGAGATTCTTTTGTGCTGCACCGACCCGGGATCAGGCCAAGCGAATTTATTGGGACGACCTCAAAGCGATGGTTCCCCGGGACTTTATCAAAGGACGCCCCTCGGAGACCGAACTGGTGATTGATCTGGTCAACGGTGCATCGATATCCGTCGTCGGGATGGACAAGCCAGAGCGTATCGAGGGAACGCCCTGGGACGGAGGCGTCCTCGATGAGTATGCCAACATGAAACCCAACGCATGGCAAGCTCACGTCCGACCTGCTTTGTCCGATCGACAGGGATGGTGCGTAATGATTGGCGTCCCAGAAGGTAGAAACCACTACTACGACCTCTGGCGTAATGCCCGGGCATCACAGGGCGAAAACGGACGCGATTCCGAGTGGGCGGGATTTACGTGGACTAGTGCGGACATCCTCCCAAAAACCGAGATCGAGAACGCACGTCGAGATCTGGATCCGATGGTCTTTCGACAGGAATACGAGGCAAGTTTTATCAACTTCTCGGGACGAGCCTACTATGCGTTCTCTGAGGAGTCTCATTGTGCTCCACTCCGCGACAAATACGACATGGATCACGACCTGATTCTCTGTTTCGACTTTAACGTATCACCACAGGTCGTCGCGGTATGTCAAGAGATGATCCTTCCTAATGGTGCCGAGGGAACCGCGGTGATCGACGAGATATGGATCCCAGACAACTCCAACACCAACATCGTCGTCAATAAGATCATCGAGGATTGGTCGGGACATCGAGGACATGTGGTTTGCCATGGTGATGCCTCGGGAGGAGCCCGGGGAACGAGCCAAACCATGGGATCGGATTGGGACATCATCGAACAGGGACTCCGAGGGCCGTTCAAAGGGAGGCTCGCGATGCGATACCCAAAGTCCAACCCGACGCAACGGTCCCGGGTAAACGCAATGAACACCAGAATGAAGGCGGGCGACGGTGCGATCCGTATGATGGTCGACCCATCAACAGCCCCTCACGTCGTCGCGGATCTGGAGGGCGTAAGACTTATCGAGGGAGGTGCCGGAGAGCTCGACAAAAAGAATGACCCGCAACTTACACACATATCGGACGCCCTTGGCTACTACATCGCAGAACAGTGGCCTGTCACGTCGGGAGATCGAGTAACCGTGGGAGACATGGCATGGGTATAGAATGTGGAACGTATCCCCTACATACGAGGAGTGGATCATGGTAAGCAGACACAACTACAACAAATACGGTGCGAAAAAAACTTTAGTCGGCGACCAACGATTTGATAGCCAAGCCGAGGCCAAACGATACACAGAGCTCAAACTGCTCGAGCGAGCAAAGAAGATCAAAGGACTAAACAAACAGGTTCCGTTCACCCTCAAAGTCGGC
>VTLG01010758.1_pt1 | contig 12292 bp, 16 predicted proteins | sample 4694571 | NCBI WGS metagenome assembly VTLG01 (sample SAMN12604809, study PRJNA352737) | marine metagenome | biome: ENVO:00000447; feature: ENVO:00000209|ENVO:00000569|ENVO:01000036; material: ENVO:00002151; isolation source: viral sequences binned using virsorter ... | reverse complement strand
CTAGGGATAACATAATTATTATAGTACCCACCCACATACAAAACCGGAACTGTGAACTGATAGCATAAGCTTGTAGTTCGGGTTTCTGGTTTGTATTATTCGGAATATATTGTTTCACGTGGAACATAGCTTATGGCAGATTTAGAAGGATCGTCTGAAAGATCAGAGCTTGTAGAAGCCCCTAAGAAGAATTTAGGCGGCAGGCCGATGGTTGTGCTTACTGAGGAGCAGAAGGAGAAGCTGACTTGGATGGCTCCTTATTTAACGACCGATATGATTGCTGATTCCCTGAAGATTCCCCGCAGGACTTTCTTTAAAATACTGGAACGTGATGAAGAGGTTGCTGCACTTTATAAAAAACACAAGAGCGATAAGGTCGCGGAAGTAGCGTCTAATCTGGTCAACAAAGCCATAGGAGGCGATACAACGGCCGCAATCTTTTTCCTCAAGACTCAGGCAGGGTGGAGCGAAAACAAGCTTAGAACGGCTGAGAAGCCCCAGATTCAGATTAATGTAAATTCAATAGCTGACGAAAAAAAAGAAATACCGGTTGTAGATGTTCAGGCTATTGAAGAGGATTCGTCTGGTCTTGAATCAGAATAATGGTTATTTTAAAACAATATGGAAAAAGACAAAGAAGCTTTACGCGAGAAGATAGCAAAGGATACCGAGAAGTTTCTTGCCAGTGGTAAGCTTATAAAGGTCTGTCCTTCGGGTGAGTTTGTCAGGGGTTTAAATTGGGAATATTCAAGAAAGCTGAGATTAAAGCAGGATGCATGAATACCAGGCTAGGATAGTGAGGGTTATTGATGGGGATACGATAGATGTTGATATTGATCTTGGTTTTGATTGCTGGCTTCATAAGCAGCGTATCCGTCTTGCTGGTATTGACACTCCCGAATCTCGCACAAGAGATAAACAGGAAAAAGCGCATGGATTACTTGCAAAGAAATGCGTTCAGGAGCATTTACAGGTCGGGAACTCCTATGCCCTCAGAACAACAAAGAAAGGAAAATTTGGAAGGTACTTGGGGGAGTTTAAAACGGGAAAGGGATTTATTACAAAAATCCTTATCAGGGAAAAGTTAGCGGTTCCCTATGCCGGACAGAACAAGAAGGAAATTCAAAAAGCACATCTGGCTAACCGAAAAGCTTTGAAAAACCAGGATTAAATGACTGAAGAAGAATATCAAAAGTGGCTTTCGGAATTTGGTGAAGCAATGGTTGAAGATAATGAGGTGGAAGCCAAAACTACCGAGCTTGGAAATGGCATGAAGCTTACGGTTTATCAGCCCAAAGAATCTGATGTAAAGATGGCCTTTAAAGACAATAAAATAACGACCTATCGGGAAATCGTTAATGAAGACGGTTCTATTACCCTCTATCAGTTCAGGGATAATGGTGGGCAATTTGTCTCAACCCGTGAATTTCGTGAAGTTAATATCGGTCTTGGTCAGATAAAGACAGGTGAATGGTCAATCAGCGAACTTAAATTAAATTGAGGTGAGATATGCCTAGAGTCGGTAAAAAGCATTATCCGTATACAGCCAAAGGCAAGGCGGCTGCGAAAAGACAGGCTCAACGGACAGGGCAGAAAATGACCAACGTAAGAAAATCCCGTAGAAGCCGTTGAAACTTGATGTCAACCTATTGTCCTGGCAGGAACAGGTCTGGAGCGATGACAGTCGTTTCAAGGTGGTTGCTGCTGGAAGACGTACCGGAAAGTCCCGTCTAGCTGCCTATTTGCTGCTGTTTAAAGCTCTTAGCACAGACAAAGGGCATATATTCTATGTAGCCCCCACTCAAGGTCAGGCTAGGGACATTATGTGGAATCTATTGCTTGAACTGGGAAGTGAAGTGATTAAGAACTCCCATGTCAACAATATGCAGATCACCCTGACCAACAATATTATTATCTCGCTCAAAGGGGCTGACAGGCCAGAGACTATGCGGGGTATAAGCTTGTTCTATCTGGTTATGGACGAATACGCAGACATGAAGCCTGAAGTGTGGGAATCCATATTAAGACCTGCGCTAACTGACTTAAGGGGTGGTTGTTTGTTTATTGGAACCCCTATAGGACGTAACCATTTCTATGAGCTTTACAAACAGGCTGAAGAAACAGAGGGTTACAGGGCGTGGCATTACACTAGTTATGATAATAATCTTCTGGATAAAGCGGAGATTGACGGGGCTAAGAAGTCTATGTCCTCTTACGCTTTTCGGCAGGAATTCATGGCTTCTTTTGAAGCCAGAGGCAGTGAGGTCTTTAAGGAAGAATGGGTAATCTTTGACGAAAAAGAACCTGTGGGTGGTGAGTATTATGTAGCGGTAGACCTTGCAGGTTTCGCTGAAATGAACAAGCCCAAAACCAAAAACAGCAAACTGGATAATACGGCTATAGCGGTTGTTAAGATCAATGAGCATGGCTGGTGGGTTGAGAACATTATTTATGGTCGATGGGATTTAAACGAAACTGCAATAAAAATATTTGACGTTGTTCGTAAATACGAGCCAATTTCTGTAGGGATTGAAAGGGGCGTTGCAATGCAAGCGGTAATTAGCCCGTTAAGTGATTTAATGCGGCAATACAACCGTTATTTTCACATTGAAAAATTAACGCATGGCAATAAAAATAAGACAGACCGCGTAATGTGGGCGCTTCAAGGACGTTTTGAAAACGGCAAAATCAAATTAAATCGGGGAGAATGGAACGATGTTTTTTTGGACGAGCTTTACCAATTCCCAGATATATTGACGCATGATGACTGTGTAGACGCATTAGCGTATATTGACCAGCTACAAACTATCACCTATCAACCAGAATATGAGTTTGATGACCACGAAATCCTAGATTCCGTAGCAGGGTATTGATATGGACGAACTATTTGATGACAGCATTTATGAAAGCGAATCGCTTGAAGGTTGGGTAATCGCCAAGTGTGATAAATGGCGCGAGCATTATAATTCCAATTATGAAGAAAAGTTTGAAGAATACTACGACCTGTGGCGTGGTCACTTTAATCCTGAAAACAGGACAAGACCTAGTGAACGCTCGGAAATAATCTCTCCTGCCTTGCAACAGGCGGTCGAGTCCAGCGTTGCCGAGATTGAAGAGGCAACATTTGGGCGTGGTGATTTTTTTACCATAAGGGATGATATGCGTGACCCTGAAAGTCAGGACATAGTTTATTTAAGGAAGAAACTTAACGAAGACTTCAGAAAGCACAAAATCCGCAAGCAGGTAGGCGAATGCCTGATTAATGCTGCTGTTTTTGGTACAGGTATAGCAGAGATTGTCATGGACATGGATACAGAGCTTGCCCCTGCTACCCAACCCATGCCAGACGGGACTATGCAAGCCTTTGGGGTTAATGAAACCGAAAGGATGGTGGTTAAGCTAAAGCCCGTTCTTCCCCAGAACTTTTTGATAGACCCGATTGCAACGAGCGTAGAAGACTCTATTGGTGTGGCGATTGATGAATACGTTTCGCCTCATACCGTTAAACTGCTTCAGGAGCAGGGTGTTTATGAAGATGTTGAGTTTGGAACGGAATCCTACGGAGATACCGCTTTAGAAGCTGACCCTACTCTGTCTCAGGAGCCTGAGAACAAAGTCCGTTTAACAAAGTATTATGGGCTTGTTCCGCGCTATTTAATTAAGGAATACACTGAAGACATAGATTTTGAAGAGCTTGAAGAAAGCATTGAAGAGACTGTGCAGGATGGTGTTGAAGAAATTGTAGAAGATGATGTAGAGGTAGAGGTAGAGGTTGAAGTAAAAGAAAGCTATTACGTTGAAGCCTGTGTCGTTATTGTCAATAGAAGCACCATACTAAAAGCACAGTTAAACCCTTATATGATGGGTGACAGACCTGTTATCGCTTTCCCTTGGGATGTAGTGCCAGGAAGGTTCTGGGGAAGAGGCGTTTGCGAAAAGGGCTATAACTCTCAAAAGGCTCTCGATGCTGAATTAAGGGCTAGAATTGATGCGTTAGCTTTAACCAATGCGCCTATGGTGGCTATGGATGCAACCAGAATGCCAAGAGGGGCAAGACCTGAAGTCAGGGCAGGAAAGATATTATTAACCACGGGTGACCCAAGAGAAGTCTTGCAGCCCTTTAATTTCGGGCAGGTTTCACAAATTACCTTTGCTCAAGCTGAGTCTTTGCAGCGAATGGTACAGACTGCCACTGGTGCAATCGATTCGGCTGGTGTTCCAGGCTCTATCAATGGTGAAGCTACTGCTGCTGGCATAAGCATGAACTTAGGCGCAATCATTAAGCGTCATAAGCGAACTCTTATTAACTTTCAGGACAGTTTTTTAATTCCCTTTGTTAAAAGTGCTGCTTGTCGTTATATGCAGTTTGACCCTGAAAACTACCCAGTTAATGACTACATTTTTGAAGTCACTTCCACGCTAGGGATTATTGCCCGTGAATACGAAGTAACGCAGTTGGTTCAGCTACTTCAGACTATGGGGCAGGAATCTCCAATGTATCCGATTCTGGTTCAGTCTATTGTTGATAATATGCAGCTTCAAAACAGGGAACAGTTAATGCAAGCGATTGAACAGGCTTCACAGCCCGATCCTCAAGCACAGGAAATGGCACAGGTGGCGCAGCAATCACAGCTACAATTCCAGCAATCTCAGACCAATGCGCTTAATGGTCAGGCTGCGGAATCTCAGGCCAGAGCTGGTAAGATTTCCACAGAAACCAAGGCTATTCCGATTGAGCTTGAAAATGACCGGCTTAAAGCTTTGGCAACAACAATGAAAGCCGAAGGCGAGCTGGATAAAGATGACTTCATGAGAAGGGCTAAGATAGCCGATACGCTTGTAGACGAACAAAAGCTAGGCATTGAGCAGGAGCGTCTAGGCGTTGAACAAGAAAGAGTTAATATTGAAAACAGAAAAATGCAATTAAATAATTAATTGTTTGTTAATAGGGACTTATGTTAATTTAATATGGATAAGGAGACTGAAAAGTATGTTGAAGCCATGTACGAGATGTTTCGTACTAAAGGCTGGAAAGAATTACTAAAGAATTTATCCAAAAGCAAGGAAGAATGTAATTCAGTAGAAGTCACCAGAGATAACGATGATTTACAGTTCCGAAAGGGACAATTAAATATTATCGCCTTTGTGACTTCGCTAGAAACTCAGGTTGAGTTAATGGTAAAAGAGCATGAAGAGAATCTATGACTTTAAATGTCCTGATGGGCATTATGCAGAAAGGTTTGTAGAGGAATCTGTTTACCATGATACTTGTGAAATCTGCAATCAAGAGTCAACCAGAGTAGTGTCTTGCGCTCCGCCCATGCTTGATCCTATCAGTGGGGATTATCCTACTGCTACGATGAAGTGGGCTAAGATGCGGCAAGACAAAATCAAAGCAGAGCGAAAGTTAGCTAACTCGTAGTCTTTCGCAGCAAGGTAGCCGATAGGTCTTGTAATTTTCGAGGTTAATTATGGCAGCAAAGCTTTTAAACAAAGAGTCCGAAGATAAAATAGAATCCGCTCCTATTGAGGAGATAAGCAAAGAAGAAATTTCTTCAAGCCCTCCAGAACCGGAATCTAAATTTGCTTCAAAGTCACGCGAAGATTTGGAAAAAATGCTTTCAGATCAAGAAGTTATGATCGGAAGGCAGTCTCAGGAAGTTAGAGATGCCAGACAACAGATTGATGCGTACAAACAGGCAGATTCTTTTATCCAAGGTCAGCTCCAAGAACAAAAGTCAGCCGAGCCTAAAGAAGAGTTGGATTATTTCGGTGACCCTGAACGTGCTATCAAGCAATCTATAGAGGATCACCCTGCTCTCAAACAGACGCAAGAGGAGTTATTGCAGCTTAGACAGCAGAATGCTGCACAGCAAATCATGGCAAGGCATCCTGATATGGTGCAAATCGTACAGGATCAGAAGTTTGTAGACTGGGTTTCTCAGGATAATACGAGGATGAGGTTATTTAACGAAGCTAATCACGAAATGAACATTGAGAGTGCAAATTACATTTTTAACGAATGGAAACGCACAAATGCCACAAGTGAGAAGCCAGTTGAAAAAACCACACGATCTGAGTCTGTAAGGGCTGCTTCAACAGGCAGCGCAACAGGTAGCTCAGAACCCGTAAGCAAGAAGAGGTACAGGGCATCAGATATAAGAAGACTCAAAATAGAAGACCCGAAAGCGTATTCCGAAAGAAGTGCTGAAATAATGAAGGCATACCAAGAGGGTCGTGTAATTCGTAATTAATTTTGAGGATTTAAACGATGGCTACTTCTGTATATCCCGCTACGGGCGGGTTTAGTGATACAACTACACAAGCGAATTTTATTCCTGAACTTTGGAGTGACGAGATTCGCGCAGCATACGAGAAACGCCTGGTAATGGCTGGACTTGTCAAAAAGCTTCCGATGGTAGGCAAGAAGGGAGATACGATCCATATTCCCGCCCCCACGAGAGGAAGCGCGACCGCTAAAGCGGCGAAGACCGCCGTGACCGTTCAGGCCAATACTGAGAGCGAAGTGCAAGTAGTAATTAACAAGCACTACGAATACTCAAAGCTGATGGAAGATGTTGCTGAAATTCAGGCACTTGCTGACATGAGAGGTTTTTACACTGATGACGCTGGCTATGCGCTTGCGACCCAGACAGATGTAGACCTCCACAACGAAGGCAAGAACATTGGTGATGCTAGTGATAACTGGGTTGGTTCTGGTTCTTACTACACTGATGCCTCTTCTGGGCTAACGGCGTATGCAGTCGACACCGTAACAACTTCAGACCTCGTCACCGATGCATCATTTAGGGGTCTTATAAAGCTAATGGACGATAATTCAGTGCCTTTTGATGAAAGATACTTTGTTATTCCTCCGTCCCTTAGAAAGACTCTGATGGGCATAGATCGCTATGTATCTTCTGATTTTGTTGATGGCCGTGGTGTTCAGAACGGCAAGATAGGAAATCTGTATGGCATAGATATTTATGTTACTGCAAACTGTTCTGTTACTGAGACTGCGGCGCAAAATAGTGCTGGCGGTGAGCTTAAAGCAGCAACCTTGTTCCACAAGGAAGCCTTTATTCTTGCTGAACAGCAAAATATTCGCTCTCAGACCCAGTACAAGCAGGAGTGGTTAGGTACGTTGTTTACCGCTGATACTATCTATGGCGTTAAAACCTACCGTCCTGACGCAGCGTTTAACATGATTGTTAATGCATAAACTCCCTTGAAACTATTTGGGGGCATTAATTTGCCCCCTTTTTTAATCGCATTGGGGTGAAGCATGGCAATTATTGTTACTAAGAATTCTAGTACCGCAAGTTCAGTTCCAAGCAGTTCGGATTTGGTAGAAGGCGAGTTAGCGGTTAATACCGCTGATAAACGCCTGTTCACTGAAAACGCTTCTGCGGCGGTTGTTGAGCTAGGGACAAATCCTTCCACCGTTACCACTACAACAGTCACCACAACGAATCTAGTTGCTGGTGGTCTTACCTATGTAACAAGTGATGGGGACGCTAATCAGGTTTTAGCGACTAACGGATCAGGTGCATTACAGTGGCTAACTGTCTCTGGGGTTTATGATCTGGCAACTCAGGCGGAAGCTGAAGCTGGCACAGTAACAGATGGAAAAATCTTTTCTCCTCTGCGTGTTAAACAAGCTATTGATGCGCTAGGCGATGCGTCTGTTGATTGGACTCGACCAGGAACGATTGGCTCGAATACACCAAGCAGCGGTGCGTTTACGACACTCTCAGCAAGCAGCACCTTTTCTTTAGGTGGAAGTAGCGTCACCTCAACCGCAGCGGAACTTAATATCCTTGACGGCGTAACAAGCACAACCGCAGAGCTTAACATTCTTGATGGGGTAACAAGCACTGCATCAGAACTCAATATTCTTGACGGCGTAACAAGCACCACAGCAGAGTTAAATATCCTTGACGGTGTTACTGCAACGGCAACAGAGCTTAATTACGTTGACGGAGTAACGTCCGCAATCCAAACACAACTTGATTCCAGGCTACAGACTCCGACTATTAAAGCGACAGCAGATAGTCCTGTTACATTAACAAGCGGCGATTTTGTTGTTGCTAAAAACGGAAGCATTACATTAACGCTCCCGTCAGGCCCGAGTGCTGGTGACAATGTAACAATAAAAGACGGCACAGGTGCAGCAGCCACTACCAGCTTTACGGTAGCCCGTAACGGTAGCAATATAGCGTCTGCGGCCAGTGACCTGACTTTTGATAAGAATTGGGCTGAAATCACAATGACTTATGTGGATGCGACTATTGGCTGGAGCGTATAGGTGACAAATCTTTCCGACCTAATCCCCGCAGGGGGTGGTCAGAATAACACAGACTTTGTGGCTGATGGGTCTATAACTTCGGGCAAGCCAGTAGCGTTGCAGACCGATGGCAAGGTTAAGCAGGTAAGTGCTACGGCTAACCCTGCGTCTGCTCCGGGGGGTTCAGCTACCGATCTTACCACGACTATGAATGGCGGTGGTAAGATGCCCAAGATCGAGTTTGACCCTCATAATTCTAATAAATGTATGGCTGCTTTTATTGATGGCAATGGCTATCAAAATTTACGGATCGGTACATATTCAGGAACCACAGTTACATGGGGAACTACTGTTGTAGTTCTTTCTGATTATATTGGGCTTGCTCCAAGTTTTTGCTTCGACCCCGTTAATGAAAATGAAATTGTCATTATCATCAAAGAAACAGGTAGTGACTACAGGATACTTCCCGCAACTATTTCAGGAACCAGCATCACTCTTGGTACTAAAGAGCAGTTTGAGTCGTCTACCACTATCACGATGACTGCGGGAATGATTGCGATGGACCCTGCTTCATCCACACGCCAAGGAGTTGTGGTTTTTGTCAAATCTACTGGTGATTACTGTGATTTTGCTTTTACGGTAAGTGGCACGGGTGGAAGCGCGTCCATAACGAAAGGCACTATAACACCGCGAGATACTAATTGTGACCCAATGGACTATACTTCCGTTATATTTAATTCGTCTGGTACTTTCATTGCGAATGGTAAGGCTGATGCAAGTCTTTATATTTTTGGCTATGCCGGTACTTTAAGCACCACAACGATAACGGCGGGTACGCAGGTTGGGGGACTTGGAAATTATACTCAGTCAAATCTTATTGTAGACCCTAATGCCCCAACCAAAGTGATTCTAGGCTACTACGTTTCGGCTACTTCTTATAAGATTTTAGTGGGGACGTTAAGTGGGACAGGCAATAGAACTCTTACATGGGCAACATCAGATACGACAGACGTTACGACTTCTGAGGAATACGATTCGGTGTCGTTAGCTTTTAATCCCGCTAATTCCGGTTCTTTTGTAATGGCCTATACTAATGTCTCAGATTCCTACTACCAAAAAGCACGGCTTTGTTCCTATAGCAGCACAACTGTAACGGTTGGGAGTGAGCTGGATATGTCAGATGTCAGTAGTGGGAGTAGTTGGGTAGCTTTTGATAAAACAAGCGGCCTATTTGCCCAATGTTATAAAGACACAAATACGAATCAACAGACGGAAGTTATACAAGGTACGGATTCTTCTTCTAATGTTGGCGATTTGATTGGCATTGCCGCAGGTGCTATTTCTGGGGGCGCTACTGGGACGATCAATACATGGGGTTCGCGCAACGAAGCTCAGAGCAGCCTGACCATAGGCAGCGATTACTATGTGCAGACTGATGGAACAATAACTACTGCCAGTGGCGGGACATTGATTGGCAAAGCCATTAGCGCAACCCAGATAAATATTAAGGATTACACAGGATGACGAATCTCTCTGATTTATTTCCTGCTGGAGCAGGTAAACAGGTCAGTTTTGTTGCCGACGGCGCGATTAGTTCTGGTGATACTGTGTCTCTGGAAACTTCGGGAAAAGTAAAAAAGATTACTAGTGGTAATGCTAATGTAGCGAGGTTTATTGGGATAGCAGATGCGGGTATTTCTGATACGGATAGTGGCAATGTCACCATAAAGGGCGGCATTTCTACCAATGTCAGCTCTTTAACTGCAGGGACTGATTATTACTGCCAAGCCGATGGAAGCATTGGAACTTCTTCTTCGGGAAGCGCAGTCAAGATGGGCAAAGCCTTGTCAGCTACCTCAATTAACTTGGAGTATTCATCGTGAGCAATTTAAGCGACCTGATTCCAGCCGGAGCCTCTGGTAAAACAATTACGGCTACTGCCACGGCCTCTATTACAACTAAAAAGCCGGTTATCCTTAATAGCGCAGGAACTGTGACTCAAGTAGGCGACGAAGCTGTAGCAGCGAGTCTGGGCGCACTTTCTACTGCTTCTGATGCGGCGGCTCACGGTGGCACTACGCAAGGCATTACTTATGACAGCGCGGGGGATAGGTTAGTCGCAGGTTTTTATGATGGGACTTCGCGGGATTTATATGCCGTTGCAGGTTCTGTGTCCGGTACTACGATTACCTGGGGAACTCCTGCCGAAGCGGTTGATGCGATTACTGGGTCTGAGCCAGTTCAGTGCATATACGAAGTCTCAACGGGCAATACAATTTTCTTTTATGATACGAACACTACGACTTACTTCTATGCCGTAGCGGGAAAGGTAGACCCTTCCGATGGTTCTTGGTCATTTGGCTCGCCTACGGTTATCGAAAGTGTGTGGAGCAGATACACGGATGTTGCGTATGATTCGGACAACGGAAAAGTTCTCTTTGCGTATTTTGCCAACGGAGCGAATGATGGTCGTGTGGCTATTGTAAGCTCGGACGCAAGCACCAAAGCCATTACAGTGGCAGGAATCACCGATTATTCCGTAGGCAGCAACGTATTCACAATGGGTATTTGTTACGACACTAGCGAATCCGCTTTTGTTGTGATGTACAACAACAATTCCAATTTGACGTATGCGCGAGTAGGTACAATCAGTGGTACAACAATTACATTCGGGAGCGAGACAGCGGTTAATAGTCAAGGAAATCAGAACGTAGGGCATTGCAGTTATGATTCTGCCCAGTCAAGAGTTGTTCTGCTGTATCGGGATACAAATGCCTCTGATTATGGCTATGGCAGGGTAGGCACAGTGACGGGAGGGACAACTCGAAGCATCAGTGTTGGGGCTGCGACTGCTTTTACGTCTGCTAATGTGGGGGGCTCGATAAAAAGTTCCTATGCAGGTACAGAGGCGGGTGTCACAACTGTGCTATATGGATTGGATTCGGATGGTTATGTGCTGTACCAGAGTGCTACGGTGACAGGTGGCTCAACTAATACGGTAGCTTTTAACACCGCTGCTCGCCTTTACTCTGATAATTCAGCTACTAATTCAAAAGCTTTCAACGTCTGCGAATTTACTTCTGGGAAAACCGCCGCCATCTTTGCACCCTTTCAGTCAGTCGGTAGCATCACTTCTAACTTTGCTTATGGGAAGGTGATTCAGAACGCTGCTGATGTACCAAACTTGACTGCTACGAACTTTGTTGGGGTTGCTGATGAAGCTATTTCTGGCTCTGCATCTGGTAAGATTGTTGTGCAGGGTGGAACGATTACCGGCTTGAGCAGTCTCACCACGGGGTCTGACTATTATGTGAGAGACGATGCTACTTTTAACACTACAGCAGGAACTCCTAGCGTTAAGGCAGGGGTAGCTCTGTCTGCAACATCCTTATTACTCAATGGAGATACTTAATGTCCCAGACAATTACACGAAAAGCTGACAATGTGTCAGTTTATATTTTACATGATGATGCAACAGTTGATCTGTCTGCAACACCCCATGCCACGGTGCGTGGTAATACGGGAGGTCCAGTAGACTTTAATATTGCTGACTTAAATTCCAGTAATGCCGAGGTTCATACAGGCGTGACGGCTCCGAGTGGCTGGATGGGTGGCAAACACACTTATGACGGCAGCTCGTGGGGAGATGCGAGCGGTTGGGTGCATCCCAGAGCGCAAGACCTTGAATCCGAAAAAGCACGTTATGCTGGTGATTCGATTTACAGCTCGACCTTTACCGATGCAATTCAAACTGAAATTGACCGAATTAAAGCTTTATAAAATGATAAATGATACATGTCTTTGTTTTGATTTTGACGATTGGAGGAGAACCCTCTTCAGACTCATGCGCGGAGGCAATGTGCTTTTATGACCTCAACCGATGTAATTATTTTGCCAATCGACTTAGGAGAGGAAGGAGTCCAAGTACAATACAAGTCAGCACCTATTGTAAGCCTGTATTGGTTGACCCGAACCAAGAAAATATAAGGGTTTATTAATGGCAGC
>VTLG01010135.1_pt1 | contig 12292 bp, 19 predicted proteins | sample 4694571 | NCBI WGS metagenome assembly VTLG01 (sample SAMN12604809, study PRJNA352737) | marine metagenome | biome: ENVO:00000447; feature: ENVO:00000209|ENVO:00000569|ENVO:01000036; material: ENVO:00002151; isolation source: viral sequences binned using virsorter ... | reverse complement strand
CATTGCTTGTACTTCTTCAAAAACTTGTCCTCCTCGTTCAGTTCCCACTGTAGTGCTTCATACGGTAAGCTCATGATCTATCCTTATCTCGCTTTCGGTTTCAATAACTACTCGTGCCCCGCAAGACAGCAGAGGCTTGTCATTGCCACCATATCTAATGGTTGACGCACCTAAGATTTCTACGGAATGGCAGTATGTATTCTTGCGACCCTCTTTAATCGTAATGACAGGATCGTTTGTGCCATGCTTTTTGTTGGCGCGAATACGGTGCTGGTTCACGTGTATGTATTTTTTAGCCATTACATTCTACCGTACAGAACATTATGGATGAAAGGGTCAATGCCCTTATTGAGTTTCAGCTTCTCACCAGTCCAGTCATAATAACCGTGAATCTTGTTTGCTTTTGTTTCACGGTATTTGAGGATTACAACCTCGTGAACGTCTTGGGGATGTTCGAGCAATCTTTTTGTGACAGACTCTTTCACCTCCTTAATCGTTCTGAACATTCGCCGGACAACCAAGCGGCGCGGATCATGTGTTTCTGATCGCACTTTTAGCCTCTGACCCGTAGGAATTATTTCTGCATAATACATCGTATTCTCCTGTGTTAAAAACAAACGACAAAATCGGTATGGCATGAGTCGGGTTTAGCCGTCAAGATCTTTTTTTCTTGCGTCTGAGTTGTGCCACCTTTCTCTTAACTTTCGAGCGATGTACCTGTCGTAACTCTCCCGCCTCTTGTCCGGTATCGTCTTCGGTCTGTTCTGCTTCTCCGACAAGCTTTTGGCTACAGGATTCATTTGTTTCTTTTTCTTGCTCAAGTTCATTCTCCCTTTCAAACCCCTTTAGGGTACCCTCAAGTTCCCTAATTCGTTTTTTTATGTTAAGAATTTTTTCATCATCAACCATTTGTGTTTCCCTGTTGGTAACCCTACGGGTAGGGTAATTGCGAATTCATTTGCCGTCAAGCAAAAAATTCATTTGACATCGAAATTCATTTCATTATGCTCACGGTTATGAGTAGCACACACGAATATGTGGAATCATTAGGTGTACCTATCGGAAGCAGGCACAGATCAGACTGTGCGTTTTGTGGACACAAGAATTCATTTGCAGCGTACAATGACGGAGTTTATGTCATCTTCAAATGTTTTCACGCTGACTGCAATGTAAAAGGTCGCGTCAGGACAAGACTAACACCCGAAGCGTTTACCTCTGTCGTTAAGCCAGAAGTGAAGAATTCATTTGAATTCGTTTTGCCTGATACGTTTGTCGATGTGTCGAAGAGCGCACATGCGATGCAGTATCTGAAATCTGTTAACTGCATGGACGCTTATCTTCATGGTACGATACGTGTCATGTATGACAAGAGACTGAACCGGGTTGCGTTTATGATACGTGACAGGAAGCGTCCTGTGGATGCTGTAGGTCGGGCTTTGGCAGATATCAAACCAAAGTGGTATCGTTACGGCAAGTCTCAACAACTCTTCACTGCTGGTACAAGCGACATCGCTGTATTGGTTGAGGACTGTGCGTCGGCATCCTGTGTCAGTCACATGGTCACTGGGGTTGCAATGCTTGGTACGTCAATCTTGAAAGACCACATCGAACAACTAAAAAAGTATTCTACTATTTATGTCGCACTTGACAAAGACGCCACACAACTTGCGCTAAAAACTGTGCAGACTTTGAAGCCTAGCTTAAACGTGCGTATGCTCATACTCGAACAGGATTTGAAAAACATGGAAGGAGAGCGACGGGATGAGTTCATTAGAAGAAAAACCTCTTGAACAACAGATACTACAATATTGTCTGAGTCGTACATTTTACAGTAGCGTAAAACACATATTAAAAGAGGACATGTTTGAGGGCACAGCCAAGACTGTGTTCCGAACCATTCTTGACTGCCACGATATTGGAGAGCATGATCTATCTGTAGATGAAGTTCATTCAAGTCTGCTGACATCTAACCCTGCTCTTACGCAAAGCACACGTAATGATATTGCAAAGCTGTTTGCTAACCTGACTGAGACTTCACAGAATTTGAACTTAGAGGTTCAACGGAAAGTTGTTGAAGAGTTCTGGGCTAGAGATCAAGCACGTGTGATCGGGGAGAGGGCGATAGACATCTACACAGGTAGTGACATTGACTTCACACCTATCAAGACAATTTTAGATCAGGTCACAGAGCATGTGGTCAGAGGCAACGAGACTTATACAATTTTTGAAACAGATTTTACTGACCTGTTAGACACAGAGGAGAAGGACGTGGAGTTTCCATTTGATTTGGGTATCATCAACCAAGAGGTTCCCGGCATGTCGCGCGGCAACTTCGGTATCATATTCGCAAGACCAGAGGTGGGCAAGACTACGTTCTGTTCACATCTCTGCGCTTCTTACATACGAGAGAAAAAGAATGTGGCTTATTGGGCAAATGAAGAGCCTGCTGCTAAAATTAAACTTAGAATCATTCAGAGCTACTACCGCATGACCATGAAAGAAATGATACAAGACAAAGAGATTTTGAGCAAAAGATACCAAGAAGAAATTAAACCTTATCTGACTATTATTGATTCTGTGGGCACTTCTGTTGAGGAGCTTGATCAATACTGCAGGCTCACCAAACCAGACATTGTATTCGCTGACCAGTTGGACAAGTTCCGCATCGGAGGGGAATACAACAGAGGTGACGAGCGTTTGAAACAAACATACATTATGGCACGTGAGATAGCTAAGAGAAGTAATCTACTATTCTGGGCAGTTTGTCAGGCTAACTACGACGCACATAACAGGCGGTTTATTGATTACTCTATGATGGACAACAGCCGTACAGGTAAAGCTGGTGAGGCTGATTTAATACTGGGTATCGGTAAGACAGGAGATGAAGACACTGACAACTATATGCGTTTTCTGTGTGTTTCAAAAAACAAGATCAATGGGTGGCATGGTATAATTAACAGCAACATAGATATACACAGGGGGTTCTACTACTAATGGATATCAAACATCAAAGAGGCTTGTACAGCGAAATGCTTGCGGCTGCAGAACTAACTAGACAAGGTTACGAGGTATTATTTAACATGGCTGACAACGGGTTGGTAGACATCGTGGCTCTTAACACCGATACAGGTGAAGTAAAATTGTATGATGTAAAAACTAAATCATACAGGAAAGATGGAAGCATGATACACCGTGTACCCAGACCAAGACAAAGGAAGATTGGTGTTGAGATATATTATGTGGATCGTTTCGACATGGAGGATTTGAATGAAGATAGTAACGCTGGATGTTGAGACAACCACTACACACAAGCAGAATGGTGCGTGGACTCCATCGCCTTTTTTCGAGAACAGGTTGGTTAGTCTAGGCTACAAGGACATTACATCTGTGGGTGTTGAGTACCTTTGTTTTTATCACAGTGAGCAACGTCCCGATTTGAATGGGTGGGATGAGGTGCAACGAGTGCTAAACCAGACTGACATGTTGATCGGTCACAATATTAAATTTGACCTTATGTGGTTACGAGAGTGTGGCTGGAAGTATGACGGGAAACTGTATGACACGATGGTTGCAGAATATCTTCTGTCAGGCTCCCGGAGATGGCCTCTTGGCCTTGCGTCTCTTGCTCAAAAGTATGAGGTCGGGTCAAAGAGAAAAGATCTCGTTCAACCGTATTTAGACGAGGGCCTTACATTTGATAAAATACCCTATCACATAGTAGAGGAGTATGGTAAAGAAGATGTGTTCGTGACTGAGCGTATAGCTCTCGAACAGACAAAAGCCTTTGGCACTACATTGGAGATGTTATGCAATGACAGCTAATTTACTTTCAACACTAAAGATGTCCTTAGAACTGACAGACGTTCTTTGTGACATTGAACGCGCAGGTATCAAAGTAAATGTACATACACTTAATACTTTGCGTGAAGATTTTGAAAATGAGCTTGAGGAACTAAAGTTAAAACTGCGTGGCCTCGCTCAAGACGCTATGGGAGATACCCCCATAAACTTGGATAGCCCAGATGATCGCTCGAAACTGTTGTACTCTCGTGAGGTAAACAACAAACAGGTTTGGAAAGCCATATTCAATATTGGCACAGAGCAGAGAGGGGCTACTAAAAAGCAGAAGATGCGTGTGCGTATGACAAATCGTGAATTCAATCACGCTGTCAGCGACAACACGACTGTCATGCGTAAAACAATTGGGTCGCAATGCTCTGTCTGTCAGGGTACAGGTAGGGTAGATTTTGTAAAGAAGGATGGGACTGTTAGCAAAACTAAGCGAGTTTGTAAAAATTGTAACGGGAAAGGGATGACCTATGTTCACACGGGCCAAACTGCAGGCTTTAAAATTAGCCCTAGAAATGTCGCGGATGTTGCGGCAGGTGGATTTAAAACTGATAAGGATACGTTGGAGCAGCGGTTGCCGGAGCTATCGGGACAAGCTAGAGAGTTTGTCGAAGCGTATGTACGCTACTCCGCTATTCGTACATATCTCTCTAACTTTGTGGATGGTATGCTCAATAATCTTGATAACTTTGGCTTTATTCATCCTGAATATATGCAGTGTACTACTGCTACTGGGAGACTTTCTTCAAGGAACCCGAATTTTCAAAACATGCCGCGAGGTTCTACATTCGTTATACGCAAAGTTGTAGAGAGCAGATGGGACAACGGATGGATTATTGAAGGAGACTACAGCCAGCTTGAGTTTAGAGTGGCTGGATTTCTAGCAGGTGACACTCAGGTGTATGACGATGTTCGAGCAGGCACTGACGTTCACAACTACACAGCCAGTATCATTGGATGTGATAGGCAGGAAGCAAAGGCACACACTTTCAAACCTCTGTACGGTGGTGTTACGGGCACTGATGCGCAAAAGAGATACTACAACGCTTTCAAGGACAAATACTCCCGTATTACGGAATGGCAAGAAGAACTACAGCGTGAGGCTGTAGAAAACAAACTCATTAGCTTGCCGTCTGGTAGGGAGTACCATTTTCCCGGAACGACATGGACACGGTGGGGCACTGCAACCAACCGCACTGCTATCTGCAACTACCCAGTGCAGGGGTTTGCAACTGCTGACCTGTTACCATGCGCTCTCATTTTCTTACACAAGGCGTTAAGACAGAAGAAGATGGAGACTGTAATCTGTAACACTGTGCATGATAGTATCGTGCTAGATGCCCCACAGCATGAAGAAACAGACGCTATTGATATTTTAGAAGAGGCTCTGCTATCTGTAAAAGGTGAGATACGTCAAAGGTATGCTGTCGAGTTCGACATGCCGATTGATATTGAAATAAAAAAAGGTCGAAACTGGCTTGACACAGAGGTAGTGAATTTATAAAATCAATCTATTAGTCATAGGAGAGAAACATGACAGAAAATGAAATAGCAACTTTAGATAACATTAATTTAGAAAATTTAGATGAGGCCGCGTTGATGGCCTTGACGGGGCAAGGTAATGCAGGTGCTGCAGGGTCAGGAAGTGGTCTACCTCGCTTGTCAATTAATTACGATACAGAGAATGATGAGGGCACAGTTCTTCCACGTGGACACTGGAGGCTTATGGTAGATGGGCGGTTTGTGTACGCGCCAAAATTAAATCTGCGACCTTATTCACGCATGTTCACCTACAGTCTTTGGGATCAAGAAGAATCCAAGTTTGTTAGCCAGTCTATCCAAACGGGTAGTTTAGGAGACAGATTCCCGGATTCATCCGGCGGTGAAAAATGTGGTCGCCTCAGTAAAGATGAAGAAAAGGATCTTGGTCAGACAGACCCTCGCGTGTTGCTTTCACGTGAAGTGGTATGCAACCAAGTGATTTATGGAACAGTAAGTGGCACAGCAAAAGACGCTGATAAGAAGGAAGTCATTCTTGAGGATCAGCCAATTGTTGCATACTTTAAAAGATCTGGATTCCGTCCTGTGCGGGAGGCTATTGACAACATCACTCGTCAAAAGCTTTTGATGCAGAAGACAGTATTTGATCTTAGCACTAAAAAAATTAAGAGTGGTAGCACGTTGACATACTGGGTGCCTACTTTTTCACAGGTAGACTATCTTGATACTCTTACGCAGGATGACATGGATCTACTTAAAAAATTCCTAGATACAATCAAAGCATACAATGATGGGGTCATGGAAAAATACCGCGAGAGTACAAAACTTGTAGCGGATGCAGAGGACATCTCTTTAGCGGAAGAGTTAGAAGATGTTACTGCTGCCTAAAGTACAAAGCACTTTAGAAAAGGCTGGACGAGGGGGCGTTGCTCTCTCGTCTCGTCATTCTGAAGAGTTTGTAGAATCCGCGCAACTTTTTGTTAAAAAACAATTTGTGAGCAGAGAACAGACAGACAAGATACGTATGTCTGGGCTAGGTCGTCCTTTGTGCCAACAGCAATTATCTTTGAGTGGCGAAAAGGAAGACATGGAATACACCACTTTTATGAGATTTATATTTGGTGATATGATAGAATCACTTGTTGTTTTGATCATGAGAGCAGCAGATATAAATATTATAGAATTGCAAAAACAAGTAGAGTTAGATTTAGGAGATGACATTGTCATTAGGGGAACTTTGGATGCAATATTGGATGACGGTACGGGGCCGAAAGTATGGGACATCAAGTCAGCGTCAGACTTTGCGTTCAATCACAAGTTTGGTAACTTCGGTGGTTATGAAGCTATCAAAAAAGAAGACACATTTGGTTATCTTATGCAGGGATATCTTTACTCCACTGCTGTGGATTTGCCTTTTGGTGGGTGGATTGTTGTTAATAAAAACTCTGGGGAGTGGGTAGTTTGTCACGCACCTGACGATCAAGAGGATGACAGACGACGCTATATAGAAGATGCAAAGTCTCGTGCTAAGTATCTTATGTCGAAAGCAAAATTTCGTAAAGAGTTTCAACCTGAGAATGAGATGCACAAGAACGAACCTACTGGTAATAAGTTGATGCACCGCACATGCACGTTCTGCGGTTACAAGTCTAAGTGTTGGCCTAAAGCCGTGTATGCACCGAAAGCTACGTCTAGGGCGCAAAGTCGCCCCGGAACATGGTACACCACTCACAAGATTGAAAGCGTGTACTAACATTATGTTAAAGTTGCCTGATCACTTTGACCCTGCCGTAATTGGAACCAGCCAACGTATAGGGTGGGAAGACTGCATTGTTTACGACGCAAACAAAATAGTTCAAATTTTAATGGACGATATGCCAGAACAAGATGCGTTAGATCATTTTCACTATAACATAGCAGGCAGTTACGTGGGTGACACGACTCCAGTTTTTGTTTGGAACACAAATGTAGAGGACTTGTAATGTCGCTTGTTTACTACAGGAAATTTGATCCCAGTATGCAGTTTCTAAACCCAAACATATTTTTTGTATATGTAGAATCTGTAGGAAAAAAGGGTGGGTCACACGATATTATACAGCTTCGTAATGCGCGGTGTGGGTTGTCTTTGACATTGGTGGATGCGTATCTGCAAGAGGGTGCAACAGGCTCACTACAGTCCGAAACTGCAGAACGTGATATTCAAACTATAGAAGCTGAGTTTCAAAAAATAAATTATGTTTTACACAGAGAAGGTATCGTATGTCTTCCAAGTATGATAATACAGGATCGGATTACATTTTTAGAAAAGTCATCCCCAAAGATGGCAGGATACACACTGAAAAGGTTCAACCACCTGACATCCAATCACTCGCCGCATCAAATAGAGTTACCATAGTGGGTAGGAGGCATAAGTTTAGATCTGACTTTGAGTTGGCGGTAGCTAGAAAACTTGCAGAGAAGGGCAGAGACTTTGAGTACGAAACTCAAAAAATACCGTTTCAACCTAAGATACGGAATTACACGCCGGACTTCTGGTTCCCAGAATACGGGTTTTTTGTAGAAGCTAAAGGCAAGTTTGATACGGCAGACAGATCCAAACACTTGTTAATTAAAAAACAAAACCCAGATGTAGATATTCGTTTTGTATTTCAAAGAGCAAGAAACAAGATTAGAAAAAACAGTCTTACTAGCTACGCTACATGGTGCGACAGACACAAGTTTATGTGGGCAGAAGGCTCAATACCAGAAGAGTGGTTTAAAAATGATAGAAGAATTTGAAAAAGAAACTAAGGGGCTTCTCTCCGGGAGATACTATTTTATTATTGTGCCTACAGAAAATGGATTTCAAACTCGCATCTACGACACCACAGGTGGTTTGACGGACGAGTACGGGTATCCTCACGCTGGTGAGGTCGTGATGGAGGGTATCATGTCTTTGATACACGAGGACATGGAGCTTCTTCTAAGTGCAGGCACAGCAGCTATGGAAACAAAAAAAGTTTTTAATTTAATAAACACAGAGACGACAGATAAAGGTGTTAAGTATGAAGCTGTGGACAACGTGATAAAATTTGACTTCGGGGACAAATCATGAAAAATTGGCTGGATGGAAGATTTGTTTATTTTGGATCAGAGATGATGGCTGACGACAATGTGAATAGCCCTCAACACTACAATCAAACAGAGATTGAATGTATAGAGGCGATACAGGCTGCAACCGATAGCGGCTTTGAATACTACCTACAAGGTAATGTAATTAAATATCTGTGGAGATACCGTTACAAGAATGGTGTTGAAGACCTTAAAAAAGCACGATGGTATTTGGAAAAGTTAATACAAGAAAAGGAGAATCAAAATGCTTAGTAATCGTTTACCAACTGTATATCAACAGTTCATACACAAATCCCGGTATGCCCGGTGGTTGCCACACGAAAATCGCAGGGAAACATGGGAAGAAACTGTACGGAGATACGTTGACTTCATGGTTGATCATTTAGATCGTGAACTCGGTTACGTAGTTAATGAGCATTTTGCTGAAGAGATTGAAGAAGCAATACTTAATCTAGAAGTCATGCCGTCTATGAGAGCTATGATGACTGCAGGCTTTGCTTTGGGCAGAGATAACGTGGTAGGCTACAACTGTTCGTATCTCCCCGTTGACAGTCCTCGCGCTTTTGATGAGTGCATGTACATACTGATGTGTGGCACAGGTGTGGGCTTTTCCGTTGAGGATAAGTATGTTGGCAAGCTGCCAATCGTTAACGAACACTTTGAGGACTCTTCAACGATCATACGTGTTGGGGACAGCAGAAGCGGATGGGCAAGAGCATTTAGAGAACTTGTTTCTCTGTTGTATGTAGGACAGATCCCGTCCTTTGATGTATCTGATGTTCGCCCAGCGGGTGCGCGGTTGTCTGTCATGGGGGGTCGTGCGTCTGGACCAGACCCTCTTCTTGACTTGTTCAAGTTTGTTACAGACATATTTAAGACTGCTGCAGGCCGTCGCCTGACTGCACTAGAGTGTCATGATATTATGTGCAAGGTTGGTGAGATCGTTGTTGTTGGGGGTGTCCGTAGGTCAGCCCTCATTAGTCTCTCTGATTTATCCAACCGGGAAATCTCTCACGCTAAGTCAGGAAACTGGTGGGAGAACAACGGTCAAAGAGCTTTGGCAAACAACTCTGTATCTTATGACAAGAAGCCTGATGTCGGTACGTTTATGAAAGAGTGGCTGTCCTTGTATGACAGTAAGAGTGGTGAACGAGGCATCTTTAATCGTGAAGCTGCTAAGATGAAAGTTCTAGAAAATGGCAGGCGAGATGCAGAACACGAGTTTGGGTGTAACCCATGCAGTGAAATTATTTTGCGCCCGTATCAATTCTGTAATCTTTCAGAGGTTGTGGTGCGTCCCACAGATAATCTTGACGATCTAAAACGTAAAGTGCGTATTGCTACAACTCTTGGCACGTTCCAAAGCACACTGACTAATTTTAAATACCTAAGAAAAATTTGGGAAAAGAACACGAAAGAAGAACGACTTCTTGGTGTGTCCCTGACAGGTATAATGGATCACAGCGTCCTGTCAAAGACTGTAGATTCTGTGCGGTGGTTACGTGAAATGAAACAAGCAGCAGTAGATCAAAACGCATACTTGGCTGGGGAAATAGGTATTGAAGCCTCCACCGCTATCACCTGCGTGAAGCCCAGCGGTACTGTATCGCAGCTTGTAGATGCCGCTAGTGGCATCCACGCTCGTCACAATCCACACTATGTGCGTACAGTCCGGGGAGACAACAAAGATCCTTTGACACAGTTTTTGGTATCTAAGGGTGTGCCCAATGAGCCAGATGTTATGAAGCCAGACACTACGACTGTATTTAGTTTTTTGACACGCTCACCTGATACGTCATCTTGTCGTAATGACATGACAGCACTTGAACAGTTAGAGTTGTGGAAGCTGTACGCTATTCATTGGTGTGAACATAAACCTTCCGTCACCATTAGTGTTAAAGAACACGAGTGGATAGCTGTAGGTGCGTGGGTGTATGATAACTTTGATCTGTGTAGTGGCATTTCGTTTCTTCCGTTTAGTGATCATACGTACAAGCAAGCACCGTATCAGGACATTACTAAAAAAGAATACGACGGTGGTTATCAATTAGTTAAAGATCAAGACGGTAAAGAAAACAAAATGAATTTAACTTGCCCTCCTGATTTAAATTGGGTAGACTTAGAAGATTTTGAAAAACAAGACAACACAAACGGCAATCGTGAATTAGCATGTTCAGCGGACGCTTGTGAAGTTGTGGATATAGGGGCGGTGCAGTGAGCATAGCAGCCACAGCAATAATTTGTCAGTTAGCAACACAGGGTGTTACCATGTCGTATATGGACGGTAGACCTAGTGTTCTTGTTAGACGGTGTGAGTATCATTGCACAGACAATGTAAAAAAGACTCATCAAATTTACTACGACGATATGTGCCCTAATGCTATATACAAACGAAATAAATCACTATATGGTTATTCTCGTAGACGATGATTATTGCGGTAGACATAAACGAAGACATGATGAGAAACGCGGCTAAGAAAGCTGCAAACATGGTCTTCCTAAATGGTAGCATCACGAATGGCACCAGCAATGTGTTGGGTAGTTTGGGTGAGGTGATAGTGCAACAGCATCTAAACGCATCTCCTAGTAATACATTTGACTATGATCTGATGCACGAGGGTCGTCGTATTGATGTCAAAACAAAACGCTGTGACTCTGAACCTTTAAATCATTATGATTGTTCTGTTGCAGCGCATGGCTCTGATCAGGATTGTGATGAGTATGTTTTTGTTCGTATCTTGCACAATCTTAAACGAGCTTGGATTTTGGGCAAAATATCAAAACAAGACTTTTATAAAAAAGCTCACAGGCATAGCAGGGGGGACGTTGACCCTTCTAACAATTACACGTTTCGTGCAGACTGTTACAACATACCAATCAGTGAACTACGAGAAGTAAAATGAGATTCAAACCAAAAAAACAAACAACAAAAGTTGATGATCTGTTTAGCATACGCATGGGACTTACTAAAACCGGAGACGTTAAACTTGAGATGGACTATGTTGATCCAGAAATATTTAAACAGTCTATGGAAAAAGAAGCACCCAACTTTCAAGATACGTGGAAGGTAACATCTTTGTTGCGGTTCTTGAAAGCCAGTGGAGATAGAATTATGGAGAAAGCAAATGGATATCTCATCTAGCCTTGCACCCTTGCTTGTAATGCTCTGTGCAACCTCTTTTGGTCTGTGCATAGGGTGGTTACTGCCACGCGGCAGAAATCTTAAAAGACTACAACTTAGGTTTCTTAAAAGTCTACACAACTTTTTTGCAGATGAAGAAGAATACATACACCATAAAGTAGAGAAGATACGTAAAGCTACGCGCAAAAAATAACCCCGGCAAGTTTCCCTGCCGGGGCTGTTATTGAAGTGGCGGGGTTTATCCCCGCTTCTTTTTTATTGATACACCGCGACCTTTAAGAATGTCAGCCTGCGTAACTTTACCATCTCCAGTTAGATCTGGAAATTTAGACTTTCCACCCTTTGCCATTTTCTGTGGGGTCATGGCTCCTGCCATTGGCGTGGGCTGCATCATACTAGTGTTCATGGTAGCCATGCCGCCCATCTGTTTCTTTTTAGGTTTCTTGCCTTTGAAAGATTTGATACCTGCGCTGATGCCGCCGCCATACATCATGGGCTTACGGTTCATGCCGCCATACCGCATACCTTTCGGGCCATTGTTGTAAGTTTTCATGGTATGTTATTCCTTTGTTTGTAAGCTTCTAATTCGTCTGCCGTATCTGTGCGTGTGTATGGGAGGTCCAGCACCACCTCGCCCTCTTTTTGTTTTATTGTTTCACCACTTTCGTCTCCTATGAAGGCACCAAGAGG
>VTLG01011912.1_pt1 | contig 12298 bp, 12 predicted proteins | sample 4694571 | NCBI WGS metagenome assembly VTLG01 (sample SAMN12604809, study PRJNA352737) | marine metagenome | biome: ENVO:00000447; feature: ENVO:00000209|ENVO:00000569|ENVO:01000036; material: ENVO:00002151; isolation source: viral sequences binned using virsorter ... | reverse complement strand
TTGCGGAGAGTGCGGCGAATTTCAAACTCTTGATTGGTCAAATGTCATTTGGGATTCCGGGGATACACAAAGCGCCAGATACCAATGCGGATCTTGTGAATCAAAATGGACCGATATTGAGCGAAGGCGAGCAATCACCAAAGGAGAATGGAGAGCTTTTGAGAATTGTTCGGGAGTGGCAGGATTTCATCTCTCCGGACTCTATTCGCCATTCGTTACGCTCGGACAAGCCGCAAATGAATTCGTAAACGCGAAAAAACATCCGGAAATATTAAGAACGTGGGTCAATACCTATTTGAGCGAATCCTGGGAGGAAGACTCTGAGCAACTTGACACAAACGAACTGGTTGAGCGCCGCGAGGCGTATGCTGATCCGATACCGGACGGCGTTCTCGTACTCACCAGCGGCGTCGATGTTCAGGCGGATCGTTTGGAATGCTTGGTTGTGGGTCATTCCCATGCAGACGAATTGTATTTTATTGATCAAAAGATTTTCTATGGTTCTCCGGCTAATGATCAAGTATGGGAAGAACTTAGCGATTATCTGCGGTCTTCGTGGACGCATCCAAGTGGCAAAGATATGCGGATCATACAAACGCTTATTGATAGCGGTTATGAAACGCAAGCGGTCTATAGATTTTGTAAACGGATGGTTGGTTCAAGAGTCAACGCGTCTAAAGGCGTTGGAGGTACGGGCCGACCTGCCGTCGGACGACCTTCAAAAGCAAATAGCGCAAATTGCAATGTATTTCCGGTTGGAACCAACACGCTCAAAGAAGTCTTATTTGCGAGATTGCGAGTCAAAGAACCTGGACCCGCGTTCTGGCATATTCCCGACCATTTCGACGAAGAATTCTGCTACCAACTTACGGCTGAAAAGGCCGTTAAAAGATATTCAAAAGGAATTCCGCGAATTGAATATATTAAGCTTAGACCAAGGAACGAAGCGCTTGATTTAGCAGTTTTGAACCTTGCGGCTTTTGCGATGCTGAACGTGAACACAAATGCGGTACAGAAACGATTACAAGACCAACGCAAACAGGACCCGAAACAGAAAACCAGGAATAAAAGATCCTGGGTTTCTGGGGTATCACATAAAAGGCGATTTTGAGTAATTTATTCGATTCCACGAATTATCCGACCATCGAGCCGACGCTTGCGCTTTACGATTCGCCAATCGTCGCAGGGGATACCGTGAACTGGAAAAAAACGGGATACGTTGATGACTATCCATCAAGCGCCTATGCAATGGCGTATAAAGCGACCCTAAACGGAGCCGCATCGACCAATTTTACAGTAAGCGGATCGGACTCAAGTGGAGAATGGGTGTTTTCCATCGCGCATGGAACGACTGCGAATTTCACCATCGGCATTTACCAGTGGAATCTTTACGTTACGAAAAGCGCATCGTCTGAACGGATACGCCTTGATTCAGGCGAATGGGAAGTCGTTCAAAACATATCGACCAATACCTCGAACGATCCTCAAAGCCATGCGCGAAAGGTGTTAACCGCGATTGAAGCAGTTATTGAAGGGCGCGCTTCAGTTGATCAATCGAGCTACTCGATTGCAGGGCGAAGCCTATCGCGCATGAGTATTGACGAGCTATTACTTTTCCGCGACCGATACAAAGCCGAGTGGTTAAAAGAAAAGCGTCTTGAACGCGCCAAAAAAGGGAAAGGTCATAACGGCATAATCTTAACGCGCTTCACAAACTAATGGGACTCTTAAACATATTCAAAAAAAAGAAGTCGCGTCAGAAAATCACGCGGGACCAAATGCTTCACCTATCCCGTCAATTCGATTCTGCTAAGTTTGACAATATCTTTGCAGGATGGACCGGGACAAGTGCAACGCCTGACGAAGAATTGCGCGGTTCGTTATCGACGATGCGGGCGCGTACCAGATCGCTTTGTCAGAATTCCGAATACGCCAAAAAGTTTCTCAATCTGACGAAATCAAACGTCGTTGGATCGCGTGGTTTCAAGTTCCAGGCGAAGACGAGGAACGAGCAAGGCGCATTGGACAAGCTCGACAATAACTATCTTGAACGATTGTTTTTCGAGTGGTCGAAGAATCCCGAACACGTTTCCATCGATGGGCGTTTGGATTGGTTAGGCGTTCAAAATGTAGTCATGGAAACGCTGGCGCGTGACGGCGAGGTATTTATCCGAATGATGAAAGGCGGGGCGGATAATCCTTTCGGCTTTTCGCTTTGGGTCCTGGAAGGCGATTCAATACCTATTGATCATAATATAAAGCTCAAAGATGAACAATTTATCATCATGGGCGTTGAACAGAATAAATTCGGGAAACCTCTCGCCTACTATCAGGCAATCAAAACGCCAAATCAGCTATACGATTATTCCTATGATGTAAAAACAGAGCGTGTTCCTGCTTCCGATATGATTCATTTGTACATGCAGGAACGACCCTCGCAAAGTCGCGGAATCCCGTGGCTTAATACCGCAATCCGTCCGCTTCAAATGCTGAACGATTACACCGAGAGCGAGCTTGTCGCATCGCGGATTGGATCGTCATCGATGGGCTTTTTTAAATCGCCTGACGGCGCAGGGTACGTCGGAGACGGCGAGGACGAGGCTGGAAATCTATTAACTGATTTTCAGCCTGGAACGTTTCAGCAATTACCGAGCGGGATGGATTTCGAGGCATTTGATCCGAAACATCCGACGACTGCATTTTCCGATTTTATCAAAGCGATTCTACGCGGAGCCGCAAACGGATGCGGAGTATCCTACAACGCGCTCGCGAACGATCTTGAAAATGTCAATTACTCATCAATTCGCGCAGGAGTTCAAGAAGATCAGGCGCATTGGAAAACGCTACAACAATTTATGATATCGCGCTTTTGTTATCCCGTTTATAGGAATTGGTTACGAATGGGAATAACAACGGGCCAAATCAACTTGCCCATGAGCAAACTTTTTAAGTTTGAGGAGGTCGTTTTTCATGGTCGCGGTTGGAGTTATGTTGATCCGCTTAAAGAACTAAAGGCAAAGGAATTAGCACTTCAAATGGGCGTAACGTCAATCGGAAAGATCACCGCCGAAGCGGGTGAAGAATGGACCGATATATTCGCGGAGCTTGCAGCCGAAAAAGACGTAGCCGAGGGACTCGGTTTGAATTTAACAGGTCCGGTAAATCCCGCACCAACGGAAACCATAGAGGTCGAAAATGAAACAAACGAAGAAAATTGAAACGGGTATTTTAACCCGCATCTTAGAAGTCAAAGAATCAACCGCGAATAAGCACTCGCGGACACTTGATATTTCCTTTTCGTCCGAAGCTCCAGTGGAACGGAGTTTCGGCGCGGAAATCTTAGACCACAAACCCGAATCGGTTCGACTTGGACGGTTGAATAATTCGGCTCCGGTCTTATTTAATCACGATATCGACCAACCCGTCGGAGTCGTGGAAAGTGCCAGGATAGAAGAAAAAATCGGTAGAGCTTCAATTCGATTTGGAAACTCGGAAAGAGCAAGCGAAGTTTTTCAAGATGTCATGGACGGCATATTACAAAACGTCTCGGTTGGCTACGCGGTGCATCGGATGGAACAAACCAAAGACAACCCTCCTGAATATCGAGTGACCGATTTTGAACCGCACGAAATCTCAATCGTAACTGTTCCAGCCGATATTTCGGTCGGAATATCACGCGAGAGAAATACACGGGTTCAAACCGAGGTAATCGAATTACCCGAATTGAAAGAACAGAAAATGGAAGTTGAAGTTCAAGAACGCGCCATTGATTTAGAGGCGGCCATCAAAGAAGCCGGACAAGCGGAGCAAAAGCGCATCCGCGAAATTGAAGCATACGGTCGAGAGCATAATGAGACCGAGCTTGCAGAGCAGTATATTAAGGAAGGTAAAAGCGTTGGCGAGTTTGCGTCCAGCGTATTGGAGCGGATCAAGAATCGCCCAAAGCAAACATACGATGTCGGATTGACGAAAAAAGAAACAAGCGATTTCTCTTTCCTTCGTTTGGTCAACGCACTTGCACGACCGCATGATCGATCCGCGCAGGATAATGCATCGTTCGAGTTAGAAGCTTGCCGAGCGCAGGAAAAGAAGCAACACCGCGAAGCGCGTGGGGTATATATTCCTAACGAAGTTCTGCACGAGCGAAGTCTTTCCAATCGAACAACCTACAAAAAGCGCGAGCTTTTAGCGGGTTCCGGTGATGGCGCAAACTTAGTTCCAACCATTTTAGACGGAAGTTCATTTATCGAGTTTCTCGATAATAATATGATCACAGTCTCAATGGGCGCAAGAGTCCTTCGGAACCTTGATGGAATCATTAAGATCCCAAGACGAGACGCGGCAATCACTGGCGGATGGATTGCAGAAAGCGCGGACGCGGCAGACGTAACGCCTAGTTATGATCAATTAAGTTTGAGCGCTAAAACCTACGCCTTGCGCGTGGATTTGTCACGCCAGCTCCGTTTGCAGTCATCAATGGATGTTGAGCGATTGGTAAGAGAAGAAATCTCATTATCAACCGCCGTCGCACTTGATGAAGCATGTTTGGTTTCATTAGGCGAAAGCAACGATCCCGCTGGTATTTGTAATACAGCCGGAGTCGGAATCACATTAATCACCGCGGATCAGTTTTCATGGGCAAACGCCATGGCGATGCAAGGTGATGTAATGAGTGCAAACGCTTATCAAGGTTCATTGGGATATGCGATTCATCCGGTATTAGCCGCAGACGCAAAAGCCCGAAGCCGAGATTCAGGTTCAGGACGTTTTGTTATGGAAGGAAACGACATCGGCGGATTCAGAGCCGAAGTCACCTCCTCTCTCGTAATGGGCGGAAAGCAAAGAGCAATTTTCGGTGACTGGAGTCAAGCGCTACTCGGTTACTGGAGTCCTGGTATTGACGTTTCAGTACATCGCGAGTTTGACGATGGGCGAATTCGATTAATCGTTTTTGTCGATGCTGATTTCGGCGTTCGTCATGCTGGCTCGTTTGCGATTACAAACGACAGCTAATGCTAACCACTAAAACCGCTGGGGGCCTTGTAGGGGCCTCCGGTGAGCAAGGCGGAAAAGTGAAAATCAAAATGATTGCGAACGTAATGCTTGACGGCGATATGGTCTTAAAAGGTCAAGTCGTTGAAACAAGCGAAAAAAGCGCTCGCTCCATGATAGGGATGAACCGTGCCGTCGAGTTTAAAGACGAGCCGAAACCCAAAGCGAAAAAGAAATGACGATTGAAAGCGCGTCCGATTTATCCGATTTCTTCCTAACCGATGATTTCGGAATCGCGGCAACCTATACGCCTGACGGCGGAAGCGCTTCAACGATCAACGTTTTATTCGATAACCCTTTTAATTCCGTTCCCCTTGACACGGGGGAACGGGATGTTGAGAGCAACACGCCAACCGCGCTTGCAGTATCTTCGGATGTTTCAAGCGTGGCGCATGGCGATGCGATTGTGATCAACTCGATTACATATCACATCGTCGGCGTTCAAAAGGATAGCGGGTCCGGCTATCAGGGAACGACTTTGCTGGTACTCGAAAAACAGTAATGGCGAACCATTTAAGGCGACAGATTCGGGAACGCATCGTGACCGATGTAACCGGATTAAGCACAACCGGATCGAATGTTTTCGAAGGTCGCGTATATCCGGTCGAAAAATCGAAATTGCCTTGTTTACTTGTTTACGATTCCGAGGAAGAAATTGAAGCGGTTACATTATCGCCAGCGGGAACACGAATGATTCTTGCAATCCTAACGGTTACGATTGAAGGATACGCCCAGGGCGGCGATGGCGCGACGGTTTTGGATACGCTCGTAGGAATACAGAAAGAAGTGCAAATCGCAATGGCAGGAGACGTTAGTATTAATTCACTTGCAGGAGATTCCGTGCCAATCAGCGCGGATATATCGCTTTCAGGCGAAGGAAGCAAACCCAGCGGATCGAACCGAATAACATATCGAGTTCGATACGGATACACCGAAAACGCGCCGGATGCGGCCAAAATAAACATATAATATGGAAATCGAAATTATCAAGGATATCACGATTTCAGGCGAGCCAGTTGAGGCGGGTTCGCTTGTTGATGTAACGCCTCAAATCGCGGAGAAGCTAATCCGGCGAGGTCTTGCAAAGATCCAGGAAAGGCCGAACCCAAAAACCAAGCCTAAGAAAGGATAATTATGGCAACTTTTACTGGCGTCGCTGGCCTGGTACATTGGGACGGCGATTCAATTGGAGAAATAACGTCTTTCAGTTTGGACGTTAACCAGGAACCTGTCGAGGATACGGTTATCAGCGACACTGCACGAAGCTATCAAGTCGGAATTCTGAACTGGTCAGGAACCGCGGAAGTTTTCTGGTCTGATGTTGATTCAGCACAAGTCGCAATGTGGACAGAGCTATTAACTCCAGTTGCAAAGGAAATGATATTTTTCCCTGAAGGGTCAACAACGGGTGATATCAAGTGGACGGGGAATGCTATAATTACATCGCATTCCTTAACAAGCTCCACCAATTCAATGGTTAGTTTGTCCATAAGTTTCCAAGGGACGGGCGCTCTAGTTAAGGGTACGGCTTGAACCCGATTGACGCGATTATTGGTCATTATAAAAACCAACTTGCGGGCGGACTCGGTTTTGTTGATGTTCCAGAATGGGGTTCTGACGATCAACCGTTACGAATCTATTTTAAAGGCGCAACAAATCCGCATACGCAGGAAAAACTCGCAAAATTATTTAATGAATCAAAACCAATCGAAGCCGCCGTAGAAGCTTTGATCATCCGCGCCTTATTCGAGGACGGTTCTAAAATGTTCAAACCAGGACACAGAACCCAATTGATGCGCGAAAGCGATGTTGATGTTTTGATTCGAGTGATAGGCGAAATAAATAACTACCAAACAGTTGACCAGGATGAAGTCCTGGGAAACTGAGAGACGATCCAGACTTATTTTTTTATTTCCAACTTGCAGAACATTTGCACTTAACGATTGATCGCGTTTTTGTAATGAGCGAGGCGGAAATCCAAGGCTGGATCGCATACTTTAAAATTAAATCCGAACGTCAAAAGTAATGCCATCAACCACGGTACAAATCCGCGCCGAGGATAAAACCAAGGCCGCATTTCGTCAAATAAACGAACGAACGAAAAAGCTGAAAAGCTCATTTGGAGGTCTTGCAACTGCGGCAGTTGGTTTAGCTGGCGCGGTTGGAATCGGCGCGTTATTAAGCAGCATGCGAGATTTAGGCGATAGGATTGGGAAAGTATCAACACAAATAGGGATTTCCGCTGTAAACCTTCAAAAACTGCAATTTTCTGCTGAACAATCAGGGCTTTCCACAGATACTTTGAACACCGCAATGCAGAAGTTTGCAATCAACATCGGAAAGGCGAATGACGGAGCAAAAATTCAAGAGGAAGCGTTTTCCAGTTTAGGGATTGAAACAAAAAATCTTGATGGCACCACTAAATCAATTTTTGACCTTTTCAAAGAGACTTCGGATGGGTTAGGAACGTTAACCGATAAAACTCTACAAGCGCGCTTAGCTTCGGAATTATTTGGAAGAACCGGGGTTGAAATGACTGTTTTATTTAATGAAGGAGCGGAAGGAATTGAAAAATACGGCAATCAACTAGCTTCTGTTAACGGGATTATAGGAGAAGACTCGATTAATGCGATTCAAAGATTCAATGATTCATGGAATTTGATGGCAAAAACCGTCAGAGGGTTTTTGTTAGATTCAAAGATTTTAAATTTATTATCAGATATCATTGACGGATGGACTTTTGGAATTCAAAAAACTAACGAAAAATTCAGTGATCAGGAAAACAAGGTTCGTAATATAAATTCAATTTCCAATGATTTGAAAATTACGCGCAAGGAAACTGCACTTTTCCAAATGCAAATTGAGAAATCAACGGGAAACGAGCGCGACGAAGCGATCAAGCGTTTACAAACCAATCAAAAGCAAATAAAAGCGCTTCAAGCCGAATTATTAAAATCGGAAAAAATCGAGGGAAGCGTTAAAGATCAGGAAAAAGCGCAGAAGCAAGTAACAAAAGCAATTAAAACAACGGATAAAGTCGCGAAGGAATTAAAGAAAACGGTTAAGCCGTTGATGATAGCGGGTAAGCTCGATGTTCCTGCAATCGGCGGACGCAAGGGACTTGGTGGAACGCTGGAAAAATTTACGCAATTTTATTTAAATTTAATGACGCTTGCGGAAGATTATCTCGGCACAAGTTATGGAGTCGCATCAATTGTAAAAAAACATTTAGGAACAATCCGTCAAGATTTTTCCGAAATGATTACCGGATTACAAAATCAACTTGTATTTCAGCGCAACGATATTTCCGATGCATTTGCGGATATTCTTGCCGATTTTGAACGCGAACTTCAGGAAACAAAAATCGACGTTGAAAATATAAATATTGAAATCCCGTCAAGCGCATTCGATTTTACGAATACATTCGCAAAGGTTCCTGGCGAAATATTCGATTTTACTGAAGTCAATCAAGCCGCGGGTGCAATTGATTCGCTTGTAAAACAGATTAATTCCTATTCGGTTACATCCAAAACAGTTTCGCGTGAAGCAATGGCGGTTAGTTATGCAGGACATGGAGCTAAGCCATATTGGTCGAATGCGAATTTGGGTAATATGCAAAATCTTAAAGTTACGGGTAGAAATGATTTAAGATTCGACGTTCCATCCATATCGTCGTCTGAAAGCTCAAGCCGTTCGTCAAGCCGATCTTCAATATCAAGTGGGTCAAGCGCGTTAACAAGCACGAACAATCCGTCGATAAACGTAAATATTTTTGACGGAACGGGCCGACGAATTAGCGAATTCGATTCTGCGATCCGCGTGGAAATTAACGAACGTGCAGCGAGGTTCAACGAGTTCCCCGCATTGGCGGCATAATGGCACTTGAAATTATGATCACCGTCGGCGGATCAGATTATTATTTGAGCGACGAAGGACATAGTGGCGCAAGTTTCGGCACAACTTCGGGGAGTCAATATTATTTCCCGTTTGTTGCGGTTCCTCCACGTCTTACGTTAGGGCCAACGAATGGAGGATATATTTCTGTACAATCAGGAACGTTATCGCTGGTTAATAAACCTTACGATTCAAACCATCCGTTTAGTGGTACAAATTATCGTAATTTGCTTTCAAGCGCTGGATCGACTTCTAACGTGCCAATGATTTCGGTTAAATATTCAACTAAATATTCGATATTTGATGGGACCTTAATTATCAATCAAATTAATTCTGAAATAATCACTTTTTTGATTGAACCGCAAGAATACAATTTTTATTTAGCAGAAGGAACAGTAACTGATTCAACAGGGAATACTGTAACAATCCCATTCGGTTTTGGTCAAATATCTTACATGCCAAATTATCCATATAAAGGATCAAACGTTTTTGCAAATGGTACCACGAAACATCCGATTTTTAGCGGAGTCGTTACGCCTAATTTACGCGAAGCAACTTCGACCGGGGGTACAGCAGGTGCAGCACTTTATTCCAGTTTCACCCCGACAGCAACCACATTGACCGGAAGCGGCGGAACGGCTTATGGAGATGGTGGTCTATTAGTCGGGGGCCGAACGACTAAAGTTAATGGCGATCCCACGGATTCAGACGATATTTTATCAGGTCGTATCGATACTTTTGCCGAATATATGGCGGCGGATTTAGGATTAAGTACAAATTATAATACCACAAAAGCGCCAGCGCATGCCGCAGATACAATAAGTATTTGGCAAACTGAAAAAATTAAAAGTCTCGATTTGTATTCCAAAGTAACGCAAGCAATTAATCATCAATTTTTTATTCAAAAAAATCAATCGACCGGAATTGATACTTTATATTTAATTGATCGAAATAATAACCCAACGGCAACGGTATTAACCGAACACGATATTATTTCTTCAAACTATCGTATTTTAAAACCGCTCGGAGTTGTTAGATTTGCCAGACCAAATTATCAATTTAATGATACTTATATTACTCAATCAACGTTTTCAAATACATCAGAAAACCTTCCGACGGGCCGAACTTTAGACATATATAATTATTGGCGCGGAACAAGTAAATTATTTCCCCCTGTACAATCTGATTTAGATGAATTTAGAGATATTGAAAAAAAACCAATTGCCACCGTGATAATTGACGGAATCGAAGATACATACACACCAGGGGATCGGTTTACGTTTAACCGCGAGGAAGACCAAATCAAAGTCGATATGTTAGCGAGGTCAATAACTTGGGATTGGGCAAGACGGCAAACGACGTTGAGTGGAGATGCTACTTTATCAATTTTCGAGAATAGCTGATGCAGATTATTGAATCGAATTTAATCTCGTCGGTTAGTTCGTCAGAAGGAAACTTGGATTCTTTTCCGATTGCGAATATTTCAACCGATATTCCAAGTCAGGAATATATATGCGATGCGACTAGCTGCACAATAACGATCAACATCGATTCAGGGATGAAGGGGTTTTTTATATCTGGTTTGATGGCGGACTCCGCATCAATGGGAATTTCGATTTCCGGTGCATCAGGAACTATTACAGTATCAACCGATGATTATTCAGATATTAAAGAATTAGCAATAGGTCAAGAAATCCGAATTTCTCCTGAATATTTTAATTTCGAGGTCGATGGTTCATCGATCACCCGTGCGACCTCGCCGAACACATTGACCGCCGCAACCGTCACATTATCTTTAACAACATCAACCGACCTAAAAAATACGCCAGCATCAGCGAATACAAATGCGATTTATCAATGGGACCATGATAGCGTAGGATTTGGTCGGTTCGAAGATTCGTCAGGCAATGCCGTAAATCTTAATGATTTTGCGAATGTTTTAGTAGGTTCAATTATTACGCGTGGTTCAGATTATCAAGTTTCAAAAATTATTGGTGACGGAACAGCAACAAACGCGGTTCAATTGGCTGACCTAAGCGCGACCACGATTACAAGCCCTTTTTCAGGAACCATTTCTGTAGATAGCTTTGGCCCGACGACGCTGGAAATCAATGGCGACGTCACTCTTGCTGCGAATTTGACCCTCTCAGATTACGCGGGAACGCCGCCCGCGGATGGAACCGTAACGGCAATAAAAAACCCTATTAAATTAGGAATCGCCCGCGCAGGCTCGGTGCTTGATGTAGAAAATCCACAACAAGGATTTTCTCAATCATTTACTGATTATTCTATCAAGCGAACAATCAACGACGGCGGATACGATCAAACGCAAAGAAATACTACAAAAAACTTTGATGCTCAAATACCGATGACTGATGCAAACGCGCAATCTTTTATCAGTTTTTATCGTGCAAATCGTTCACGACCATTTCCCGCGATCTTAATTGATGGTTTAGACTCGAATCGAGATGGTACCACGCGATTAGCAGGTTTTTTTTATTGCCCAAATGCGCCAGGGATTAATTTTATTTCTCATTCAGGAGAAGTAAAAACAATCTCGTTATCATTTAGGGAAGTGATTTGAAAGTATTGGAAAAAAATCTAATCACGGCAATATCGGGAAGTGCAACCGCAAATCCGGCGGCGTATGTTGTCGATAATGTTTTGGATGATAAGCCGAATTTTCCCTATATAGGATTCGCATTTTCTTTGACGATCACGGTTACGATTTCCGCAGGAGTTAATTGTTTTTTTATCGCAGGAGGTTTATACGATTCCGCGTCTATTTCTGTCGCTGCGTCTCCTGCGTCAAGCGGAACGATTAACCTGAACACTTCGCAATATAGTTCATCGAATTTATTACTCGAAAACACGCGGCTTTTAATGCCGCCTGAATGGTTAGATTTAACCGTTTCGGGAACTTCGATTACGCGTGTTGATACCGGATCGAATCTTGCCGCTGGAACGATCACGGTTACGCTGGCGACTTCAGTCGATAGACGTTCAGGCGTATCAGGGAATGATATTGCGTCTTGGTCAAGAACAAGCGCAAACACGGGTCGCTTTTTAGATTCGTCCGGTGATCCAATCAATTTAAAGGATCACCAGAATATTATGGTCGGCTCGATTATAACGCGGAGTTCCGCATATGCGGTCGATAAAATCATCGGAGACGGAACGCAAACGACGGATATTGTTCTTTCAGGAGACGCTGCAACCGGAGCCATTACCGCGATTCAAAACCCGATTAAAGTCGGAATCATTAGGGCAGGGACTGCGCTTTCGGTAGAGAATCCGACCATCGGATTAAGTCAAGGGTTTCGGGATTTTTCAGATCTAGTTCCTTTGGCGA
>VTLG01008410.1_pt1 | contig 12298 bp, 14 predicted proteins | sample 4694571 | NCBI WGS metagenome assembly VTLG01 (sample SAMN12604809, study PRJNA352737) | marine metagenome | biome: ENVO:00000447; feature: ENVO:00000209|ENVO:00000569|ENVO:01000036; material: ENVO:00002151; isolation source: viral sequences binned using virsorter ... | reverse complement strand
CTTAAATCTCCACTTGGACTCCCAGCTATCTCTTGCCAACCAATTAAACAGTTAACATGAACCATTTTCCCAATCTTTACATAACGGCCTCTTCTATTATCTGAACCTTGATAAGTTACACTTGGAGTTCCATATTGGCTACCTATCGAAGGTTGGAAAAGACCCTCTTCATAGTCATCAAATAATTCATTGTCAGTTGTACCACTACTATTTGCTGTCACAGAAAAATCAATGCCATGACCCGAAGTACTAAACACTAAATTTCCGTCAGCAATAGTTAAGTTTGTAGTTCCATCTGTAGTGCAGTTATTCAACTTTGACCCACTAGCTAAAGTACACGTTCCATCAGAGTTATGAACAGTAACAGCAGCAGCACTAGCTCCTACCCCTTTTATCGAATTTACCTTGATCTCTGACATAATTAACTAGGTTCTGTAGGCCATGTTACAGACGACAATAATAGTTCGCCCATATCGCCAAGTTTAGGTGTTGAACTTGTTGGCAAGTCTCTTAATGCTTGCCTATATGTTGCCCATTCTGTTTTCTTATCAGATGTTAATGGTGAATCATTATTTTGTGTCCAATCTGATTCTGATAAACGCCTGTTTCTTTCAAGTCTAAATAAAAAATCTACTTCCATTTTATGTATCTCCTAAACGAATAAAAGTAGCTTGTGTTCTTTCTCCACTTGTATTACCACTTACATAACCTCCAACAGCAGCATGATAAGATCTAAAATGGACTTTTTGATTAGAGACATTAGTAACATCTATTAAAGCAGTATGGGTAGTAGTATTCATAGTACCAGCATCACCGCTTGATGCTAGTACACTTGCATAAGTGTTTGCTGAAGTATCAGAACCTACTGCTATATAAGACCACATATTTAGTTGGTCATTTGCAGTACCAGTAAGACAATCATAGATAACAAGCCAAATACCTGTAGATGGGAAAGTAAAAAGTCCACTAGCTTGCGTCATTGATGTAGTACTTGGGATAGAACCATGAAAACTATGGCTTGAACCTGAGACACTTTTCGACCAATAACCTTGTGTAGAATGAACCACCATATATGTACTAGCACTTGAAACATTAAAATTACCATTTAAATGCCACTTTTCTGCAACCTGTATGCCTGCTGAAAGACCTGTTAAAGCTGCACCAGAAATAGCTGGTAACGCTCCAGAAAGTTTTGTTGCATCAAGCGTACTTTGGCTCGTAACAAGCGTTCCATCTGCAATATCGGGTAAAGATATAACTCTGTTATTACTAGATGATGAAGGTGCTTGAATACTTATAGATCCACCACCTGATGCTGCGTTTAGCTTAATCTTTGCTGTCATGGTTTAGGATATTTGTCTTTGATAGTTTTAATTGTAGCTTTCCAGCCATCTATACCATTATGGTACATATCGTCTAATTGACTAGCAAAATCTGGATATTCTGCTCTACGTTTAGATTTGTAACTATCATATTCTAAATCCCATGCAGCCTGTAATGCAGCAAGTCCATCTGTGCATTGTTTTTCAGTTGGCTTAGAACCTCCGTCATGTACTATTAAATTTGCATAGATTTTGTTTTTTGAATCACTCCACCCAAACCATTGACCAGTTCTAACTGTAATCAAATAATCTTCTATGTGATTTGCTCTACCTGTAGAATAATCCATTATGTATCGCCTAATCTAATAAAAGTTGCGGAAGTTCTATTAGAGCTGCTACTACCATCATAAGAAATTGTAGTTGCTGCATCTGAATGAAAACTGACTTTATGTGTTGATACATCTGTCACATCAAAAATACAATTAATACGCAAAAAGGCATAAGTGTTTGACCCACTATTGTGAATATTTGTGTACCCATCTGCTCTCGTGTTATAACTTGAATTATTAATGGTAGTTTTTATTCGTGCACCCGCATATCTAACTGAAGTTGAGTCTTTAAACATTGAAGTATCAAAATTAATCCAATATATACCAGTTTGCGGAAAACTAAAAATTCCAGAATTATATGACATTCCAGTTCCAATCTGTGCAAAATCAGTATCATTCCTCTCCCAATTAAATGAAATAAGTTCATTTTGCGAACTAAAGGCAGAACTAACTCTCCATTGATCTGCCATTGTTATTCCAGCCGTAATTCCACTTACACCGCTATTTGTAATCGACATCCTCTCAACACCACCAGTTGAAAACTTGATAGTGTCAGCAGAGGGGAAACTTATTCCTGTATTTGTGTCATCTCCAACAATACTTGGTGCGGAAACTGAACCAGCTACACCTTTAACACCAGTTGTCCCAGAAAGTTCTAAGCTCATAATTAAATAATAACTAATAAACTACCAGATGGCACGGTCACAGTGACACCAGCATTTATAACAGGACTTACTGTGTGTGCATTTTTTCCTGATGTTATCGTATAATTTGTTGTCACGTTAGTATCCGATTCAAAAAATACTTCATCATTACCTCCTCCCGTAGCTCCAGCACCGCCTCCCACCGCAGCAAAGGCAGAGCCATTATAGATTTCAGCAGAACCTAAAGTACTGTTAAATCTCAAGTCTCCTGTAGCTGGTGAGCCTGATCTTTGAGCAGTAGTTCCAACAGGAATCCTTAATGCTGTTGTGTAGTTATGAATAACAGCCCCAGTAAATGTTGCCCCTGCTACTGGAGCTAAACCTAAGTTTGCCTGAGTTACATTACCAATAGTGATATATCCATTATTGCTTGCATTTCTTAGTTTCAATAGGTTAGAGGTCGTATTGACAGATAATTGGAAAGCAACCTGTGTACCACTGGGGTCTGATGACCCACTATTTAAACTCTGTATGGCAGCAAAGACATTATTAAGGTCAGTTCTTACGGCAGAGCCTGTACCATTATCAATTACATAATTTGCAACTTGAGCCATTTAGAAAATCACCTTGAGCATATTCTACCCTCCTTTGCCAAATCCGACAGCCTGATAAGTGAAATTTCTATCAATCGAAGCATTTGAGGAGTTCTTAAAGTGTACTGTAAAACCTGTCCCAGATATACTGGAAATCTCAAAGAAGTCACCAGAGGCCATATTATGTGCGTTTATGCCGATTGATGGTAAGTGAGCATTTGCACCGCCTTCAGTTAAAGAAGTCCCCACAAAAAAGGGGTGCTGAAAGGTCACTGCCTTTGCCCCAGCCCCACTAGCTGTTAGATTTCCCTGTTCTGTTCTTCTTTGAATAGTTGCAATATATCCAAGCTGAGAAACTTTTATATCTTGAGCAACATCATTACTTGTAAGTTTTGCTCTGAACTGAAAGCCTCTTCCTTTATATGTTCCATTTGCAAAGGTCTGGAAACCTGTATAAGTTGGTGAGCTAGATGGATTGTCCTGTGTGACCCTGATAAGCATTTCAGCGTTTACCTCTGTAGCTGTAGCTCCATCAAAGTCTGTAATGTCATCAATAAGCCCTCTGGAATCAAACAAATCTGAAGGGTAAAAAGCTTCAGTCAAAAAATGCCGTTTAAAATCAACACTAAATACAGCACCTAAATCTAAAGTATTTCCACCAGCAGTCCCACCAAAATCATAAGTTCCCTCTGAAACAATCCCACCAAAGTCATCAAGTGAGCCGACAGCATCAAAATCTGTTATATCATCAAAATTTCCACCACCTACAAGGTTGATTGTATTTGTTGTTGCATCAAAGGCCACATCTGATTTTGTCCCTTGAAACTTAGGGCTGTCAGTATCTTCTCTTCTTGTTTGAGTCAATAAGGCATCTTGATTATCAGGCAAGTCAATAATGACGCTTGTATCTCCAGCACAGAAACGACCTCCTGAGTCCTGACTGCGAAGTATATACTCACCCTCAAGATAAGGAACTTCCGCAGAGGTGGTAACACCACTCAAAGCTTGAATCAAATCTGTGGCATTTGAAAAAGTACCGCTTCCGTCCGTTAGGGGAGAATGTCTCAAGTGAATAAGACCGCCCAGCTTCACGTCAAGTTCTGTAGGTTGTGACCATCTAAGTCTGATAAGTTTTTCATTTATTGGTTCAGCAGTCAGTCCAGTTATGTTTGCTGGGATTGCAGTTTTTCCAACAGCGTTAAAAGTTAAATCAGCAGAGGTCGCACTGGTTTGCAAAGCTGCATTAAAACTGAATACTTGAATTTCATAAGTTCCAATATCAGTATTAAATATTTGAAAATCTGGACTGGATACAGTTGTCGAAACAAAGTTGCCATTGTTAAATCTATAGTTGACTTGATATTGAGTTACGCCAAGAACAGGCTGCCAACTAATAATTAATTTTGATACAGCCGCATTGTTTATCTCTACAATTTTTTCTTCTGCCTGTAATGCAGTTGGTGGGTCTTTTAATTCATTAAGTATCGATACTGTCCTTGTTGGCAGCGTTGAACCATCTTCAATAAAAGCATATTTGTCATTTACATAAGATAAAGCCGTTATTGAATAGTTGATGCCGTCAACTTCCTCAACTGTTATCACTCTGAATAGCTGTGTTTCAACAGTGTCATCTGATATTACCCAGTTTGCATTGACATTTGGAGCCTGAGAAAAGGCACTTGATACAGTGATTGTTGCACCAGAAACTAAACTAATATTCTTTGTCTCTACTGTTCCATTTGGTAAAACAACAGACAGTTTTGCGTTGTTTGTAGATGGCAAACTTGTATTTGTAGAATCATCAACAGTAACAACAGTTGTTGATGTGACTGAGGCAATCTTACCGCCCCTTCTTAAGCCACTCCTTACAGGGTCTGCAACCTGTATGATTGCTGACGGCCTAACTACAATGCCGCTATCAATCGAAGTTGTAAAACTGCAAACTTCCGTTTCATTTGCTTCCCCAAAAAGTATTGCCCGACCTAATCTGGCAGCTTGACCCCTTGAAGTACAGGCAAAAGCTTTTACTTGTTTAATACTTGAGCCTATCTTACTTATTAAGTTGGCATCTTCTACAACCTCAAAATCAATGTCCTGAGTGTCCATATTGAAGTAAGACACAGAAACAACACTATGACGTTGTTTCAGACTACTGCCAGAATATGTAAATCCATCACTGGTTATATTGGATAAATTAAAAAGGTATGAGGCCGAAGCTGGACTGTCCTGTTTTAGAGAAATACTACCAGCAGACCAGATCGGCATACACCGCATGACCCCTGCTAATTCGTTTATAAGATCAAAAGCCTCTGCACTTCCTTGAATATTTACATTGCACGAAAATCTAGCCTCCTGTCCTCCCTGTCCATCATCAACAAGAGTGTTTGCAAATTTACTTGCAGCTACAAAAGAAAATAAATCAAGACTGCTATCTGTAATATGATCTCCAAATCCATATCTTTGGTTTGTGAGCAAGTCCAGTAGCACCATGCTTGGGCAGCTACAAAAAGTCGCTGCTCCCATTACACCATTGAATATATAGCCGTCTGGGTAGATTATGCGACCAGTTGCATTATCTACAGTTGGTGTGCCAGAGCCGTTTGCCCCTGCGGCTGGGATTCTTACTTTGACTCCCCTAATCCTGTATTTTCTCGAAGGAATAGAACTGAACTGCATTGAATCAAGTCTGATTGCTGCATAGGCACTGTTGGCATAAGTATTTGCATCATCTATAATTTCACCAAAACTTGTCCACTGAAAAGCATCTACTAAAGTTGTATCTGTGCTGTCTGCGGTTACTCTAGAAACTCTAATATCTACAGGAAAGGCCCCTGTTAATTCAATTCTGTAATCTCTCTGGTAAGCATCAGCAGTTCTACCAGTAACAGTGTCATTGATTATATCTGTGAAACCACCAGAATTATATTGAACTGATATTTTTAGTTGAACACTTGAGCCTAGCAAATCCCCTTTATCTGTGGCTTTTTGTATCTGCGGAAAAGTTATTGTTATGTTTGCAGCGTCAACATTTGTATTTGTTATCTGTCTTGTAACAGGGGCTGAAGCTGTGACTGTTACGCCTACAGAGGTGACAGAGGAGCTACTTTCTATCCCCTCAACTTTTGTCTGATTTGCAGTTCCAAATCTAGGATTGAAAGTGACATCTTGAAAGTTAAAATCAGTTTGTGCTGGACTTGCTGAATTTGCAGTGGCTTTTAAAACAGGTGTATCATTAAGAATTACATCTTTAAGTGCAGCGTTATTATATGCAGTTGTTCCTTTAGTAAGACCCTCTTTTGATGCTGAAGCAAAACCCTCTATCTCTCCCTCAGAAATAAGGTCAAGAAAAGTAGCAAACTGCCTACTGTGTAAAGTATCAGGTGTTCTTGTTGGCTGTGGTGGTGGTGGTGGACTTCTTCTGCCTCCACCAGAACCTTTTATGATTTTGGGCTTTGTCATGCTCTAACCTGTTGGGTGTCAATAGCTCCACTTATTACTACTGAACCAGTTATTATTTCTCCATAAACTATGGGGACTGGTGTGCCAGCCCTTGAGGTGTTTTGAGTTCCACTAAATGCAAAAGATATTCTTGGGTCTTGTTCACTTGAAAACTCAGGCATTTTAGGCAAAGGAAAAAGCATTTCACTAACTCCAGAAAGAGCTAATCCAGCACCTATACCAAGAGCAGCTTTTGTTCCAAACCCAGCCGCAGCAAAACCAGCTTTACTAAATAGACCACCAGCCGCAGCAACACCAGTACCAGCAGTTGCAAAAGCAATACCAATCAAAGCAACACCACCTAAAACTCTGCCAAGACCTCCACCAGCACCTTCAATAACAGGAACAAAATGAATATCCTGTTGACCTATGGGGTAAAATATTTCTTTTTCATCTATCGCATAATCACCAACTTTAACCTGATAAAATCGAGGATTCATGTATTTTTCTAAACCTTCAAAATTATTGACTAAAAAGCTGACAGCATGACTGATTGTATCTGCCTTAACTTCAAATTGTTTATGACCAACAAAATTGGCTAACTCTCCATATAGTTTTATTTTACGCAACATAACGCAACCTCTTTCCTGTGCATTTTAGCAACCACTCAGAATATGGTTCTATACAACTAAGTCTATCTGTTAAATGATGTAAAACATCACCATCAACAAAAATTGCCACATGATTCAAATTATTAGACAAAATTGACATAAATAACAAGTCACCATTAATTAATTTTTCATCAGATCTGAGTTCTCTAAAACCTGTTTCCTCTGCACACTTTTCAAACATAGGGTTTTTGTTAAATTCTTCAAGTGTTGTTGGTCTATGCCAGTCAATCAAATTTATATTTAATTTTTCTTTGTACCAGTCTCTAACTAACGTATAGCAATCTGTGACTCCCCAAGCCCACTCTCTGCCAAGTATGGGAGCTTTATAGCCAGTCGGCTCTAGATAACCCCATGACTCTGTTTTAGGGTTTACTATATGCCATACAAGACCGCTTTGCTCACAGGCAACCTTATCGGATTGACTTGGAACTGGTGGGGTAACAGGGTGACTATGTATAACAGCAATAATATCTCCTGTATTATCTGCCCTTATATAATCCTCTGGGTCAATGATAAAGCATTGAAAAGCTGTCATTGATAAATTACGGCAAGGATAATATCTTTCTTTTCCTTTGATATTTAGTAAAAGTCCGCAAGATTCTTTAGGGTCTTGATCTTTCGCATGAGCAAGAGCAGCCTCTTTCCAGTTCATGTAATAAATGTTCCAATACTAGGAAAATTGTCTCTAGTGCATAATCTTTTAGGACTTCTAACTCCAGCGAGATCAAAAGGGGCAGCAAGTTCAAACTGAACAAAATCTCTGTTTTCTGTTGCTTTTCTGTCAATTTTATATATTTCTCTTGGAAATTCTGCGGTGGGGTCTGGTGTTCCTAAGTTATTAACTTGCTGTGTTGATGTTGTTGTTGTCGTCTGAGTTGTAGTGTTTGGATTATTCATTGTAATTGTGTTACCCATAGCATTTCCATGAACTGTGCAGTAATATCTCAAATCATTAGGGGCATCAGGATAGGCTGGCTGATAGGTGACTGTTGCATCTGTTCCAAGTGTTCCAGCATTTGTTGTAGATTGTTGCCCTCCAGCATCAGATTTTATTCTTAAAGGGTGTCCAACATTTGAACTATGAGATTGATTAAATATATAAGTTGACCCACGCTTCATTGTTATTACAGGATTATTAACACCATTTATTAAAAAAATATTTATACCCCCTACGTTTGCCACAGTGACTGTATAGGTTATGGATTCAGCATCTGCTGGGTCTGCAATCGTTGTTGTCGTAGTTGAGCTTGTTGTTGTAACTGGAAAATTTATATTATCAAGGTATCTAGCAAGCGTCCTAATCCTAGTCACAGTGCAGCCTGTCAGATCATTTCCTGTTGTAACTTGATTTACATTCAACAAGATAGCTGTAATAGTCCCAAGAGCATTACTAACAGTCAAGGTAGGTCTAGGAATCTGCCCACGTTGATAAGCAAAGCCCTCTGCTGTAATTGGTAGCTTAATATAAGTATTACCAGCCCAAACTATATCTCCATTATTATTTAAACTTGTTCCATTATGAAATCTGTACGTTTGAGCAGAACCATGTAAAGCTACTGTTGTTTCTAAAGTAAAAAGCTCAATAATCGCGGACGGATTTATTTTTTGTAAATCTGTAATTATCGGGGCAGTACTCATGGTTCAAAAACCTCTCTAAACGTAGCATTGATTGTTGCCCTATTATTGTAAGGAATAGTCTTTTGCCAACTTTCACAAACAAACTTTTTCTCTGATTCTCCCTGTGGTGTATATTCAAAACTGTCTTGGTCGTTTGCTCTGGCATCTAAAAAAGTCTCGATTGTATCGGCATCAGTTTCAGAAACATTAAAAGTAAAATTATAAACTTTTGGATTTTGATTTTGTGCAAGGCCAAAAACAATGCGTTGCTCAAAACCATCTGCAAATCTTACAACCCTGTTAATAGGTGCATTATTTTTTCTTGTTCCGTAGGTCGGTTTGATGTCTGGAAAGGTGGCCACTATGCTAATAATCCCCCTGCTCTTTTTTGTTGTATTATCTCAGATTGTACGGCAACCGCAATAAGCCTCCCAAGTTCTCTGCCCTCTTGCTCTCCTCCTTGTGTATCAACACCTCCCTCCATACTTACGTTTACAACAATATTATTTGTCATACCTCCACCACCTATCTTGTCATTTGGAATAATAGTGCCAGCAGTGGAAGGAACAAAAATCTCAGGCCCTTTTTCCCCAACAAGTGAGGGACGGCCTACTGGCGGTCTGCCTCCTGTTGCAAAGCTAGGTAATTTTGCAAAAGGGCCACCAAAAATTGAGCCAAGAAGTGTATTTATACCAAGTCTTAAAAATTGTGAGGCAATATCATTTAATATATTTCTTGCTGCCTCTCCTAACGATTTAGTGCCTTGTACAACACCAACCAGTGCATCAGAAACACCTGTTGCGAGAGTATCTCCTATTTTTGTGAAAGCATCACCTAATTTATCTGTCTCAGTTTTTGTATCGCTAATTTCTTTTTTTAATTTATTAGTTTTTTCTGCATTTTCATCAATTTTTTGACCAAAAGATGTTGTTAACTCATTTATTTTTGTTTGTATTAGTTGTATTCCAGAAAATTTTAAAATAAATTGTGCTACTGGGTTCTCATCAATAAATTTTGCAATAGCTTTAAATGCCTCAACAAATTTTTTTACGATTCCACCAATAACTTTTCCTACTGTTTTACCAACTTCAATAACAGCATCAGATAATGCTGTAACAGCTTCTTTTATAGTTATCCAGCCTTGTTCTAAATCAAATAAAACATTTTGTGCATCTACTCCTATTGCCTCACCTATCGCCATACCAACTTCAGAAACAAGTGCAATTAAAGTTCTTACTGGTAAAAAAACAATCTTTACAGCAGCCGCTAAAGCTTCAATAGTGACAGCAGCGACTTTCAAAGTTTCTCTAATTACTGCCCCAAACTCAGAACCCTCTCCAGCTAAATTTGTAAATGCAGTTCCAAGTCTTGTAAGTTGACCTTGTATTGTATTAGATGCTGTAAATGCAGCTTGAGCCGCAGTGTTTTGAGCATTTGCTTGATTTTCTAAATTTTTATTGAAAGATACAAGCTGGTCATTAAGTAATGGTAAAACTGCTGTCCTCGCTTCAACAGACCCAAACAACAAAGCAAGCGTTTCTTCACTAGCACCACCCTTATCAACAATCTCCTGTAAAACACCGCCTAAACCTTTTGAACTTAGTGCAGCCGCACTAAAATCTATTCCTAACTTTTTAGCTGCCTTTGCCGCTTCACCTGTGGGCTTTTGTATTGCAGCAATGACTTGTCGTAGTCCAGCAAAGGTAGATTCAACAGGAACACCAGTTGCAGTGACACTAGATATTGCCGCATTAAGTTCATCTATACTTACACCAGCACCAGCCGCTATGGGAGCTAAACGACCTATTTGCTGTGCATACTGTTGAACAATAATCTTACCATCATTCTGAGTTTGTACAAATCCATCAACTATCTTTGCCGCCTTATCTGACTCCAGACCATAGGCATTTAAAACAGATGTAGTTGCATCAGTAACAGTAGCAAGATCAGAAAATCCACCAGTTGCACCTAGCTGTGATGCTTTTAAAACGTCAATGAGTTCAGCAGTCTCACCAAAGCCAGCAGACGCTACATCATAAGATGCTTCTAATAATCCAAGCTGTGAAACCTGACCACTTAGCTCATTAGATAAAGTTGCAAGCTTTGGAGTTAAAGAATCAACTTCTACACCAAGAGTTTTAACCTTTGCTGTTGCAAAATCCTGTGCAGCTAAAGTACTAAATACTTTTCCAAATGCCGCTATAACAGTAATACCAGCAGTGATAGGGCCAAGCAATGTACCAAGACTTGCAGCCGCAGCCTTGAAAGATAATGATGCCGCACTTGCTCCTTTTGCAGCCCCAAAAAATCCTTTGGGTAAAACTCTAAGTCCTAAATTTGTATCTTTTAATTTGCTTCCAGTTCCGTTGACAGTTGAATTAAACTTTTTTGCCTGTACATCAACCTTTCTTAATGCTGTAATCGCTTGCGTAGCATTGACTCTGAGTTCTACATTAGAAACTGCCACGACTAAACAATAACTCCTTTAACTATACTTGGCTTTGCGTTTAAGTGCATCTGCCTGTTTCTTTTCTCTATCATACTTTAATTCATAATAGGCAGCAAAAAATATCAACTCCTCCTCAGTAAGTTGTGTTCTTAACTCACTAACTGTCTTGCCTAATTCTGTTGCAAGGAAAAACTCAAAGTTTAAATAGTTATCCCCCTTTAAGCTTCCTTTGCGGCTTCAACTGTCACGTTTGGATTTACACCGAATAAAAACATTTCGATTTCATTCAAAACATTTTCTGGTAGTTCAGTTTGTAAATTACCAAAGTCTGAGGGGTGAAAAGCTTTTGTCCCATCTTCTAACTCTGCCAACTGACAAAGCATATGTGTTGATACTACAAGTGGGTCATCACTTCCAGCCCTTTGTGTGGCTCTTGCTCTATCTGACCTTGTTATGGCTTTAAAGTACAGTGAGACAACAAGATTGCCATTATCGTCTAAAACGTCAAACTTTCGCCTTTGGTTTAAATCAAAAGCGGCCTTTAACGTGTCAAGTGTTCTTTGTGCTGGCATAAATTAAGTGCGAAGTATCTTAAATTTACTATATAGCTGAAGTTATTGCACCAGTTGTAATGAATGAAATAGCAATTTCTTCTATCTCTCCAAGAGTTGCAGAATATTCAGCCTCTGTGATTATCACAGATGAGCTAATTTTTTTTGCTGACTGTGCAGAGTCTGGGAAAAGTTCAATCAAAGCGTCACCAGCGTCACCAGTAACTAAAACATCATCAATAAATGACTGATAATCTGAGTTGCCAGATGGGTTATAAAGCAAAGTAGCAGAACCCTCACCAGAAATAAGACCACCAACAAAAGACTTTGAAGTGTCACCCATCTTTGTTGTTTCTAAAGTATCTTTTGAAACAGTCAAAGACCATGCTCTTAGATCGCTTATGTCAGCCTCAGTTCCAGCAGCACTGTGAAACATAATTTTGCCAACATCACCTTTAACAGCCATAACAATTAAAAAATAATATTTATTTTAGTTTAACTCTTTTCAGTCTTTTTTACATCTTTTTTAGAATTTTGTTGACTCTCATAATATTTTCTACACTCAGGGTCCCAGTAATTTGCTTCTCTTCTACCTTTTACAGCTTCGATAGCGTCCAGCATTTCTTCTGTAATTTCAAGTTTTGCCATGATTAAAGTTCCTCATATATTTCAAAAGTTATTCTA
>VTLG01006619.1_pt1 | contig 12298 bp, 15 predicted proteins | sample 4694571 | NCBI WGS metagenome assembly VTLG01 (sample SAMN12604809, study PRJNA352737) | marine metagenome | biome: ENVO:00000447; feature: ENVO:00000209|ENVO:00000569|ENVO:01000036; material: ENVO:00002151; isolation source: viral sequences binned using virsorter ... | reverse complement strand
TCAGGGAGATTGGCCACACCTCTTTAGGTTTTTCGTAAAAATGCAATTTACTAAAGGGCCAACCACCGTCAGTCCAGAAAGGAATAGGCCATTGGGATCTCAGGAATAACGATTGCTCGTCTTCTGCCAAAGCCATAGGTGGCATATTAAGTGGGAATGGGATATCTTCGCACACAGCAACAAAACAAAAATCACCAAACTTTTCAAAGTCGTAATTAGACTTTACGTCTTTGCTAATCTTTCCTTTTTTAAGCCTGCTTCCAAATCCGGCTTTGGAATAAACTTGCCAATATTCAATTAAGTCGAATGAGTCCCCTCGGCGCTTAGATTCAGAGTTTTCTTTGCTACTGCGATTGTTAGTTTTTGATTGCATGTTTATGGACGATTTATTGCCCTTTATCATGCCTTCAAGACCGTATTCTCGCTCTACTTTCCATCTAGGTTGAACAACTCGACGGGCACACCACTGAACGTCATCCCAGTATTGAGCATCAGGATCAAATACAACGTCATCGCATGACACATACACGCTTCTTGGAGACCGAATTGACGAGCCTGGTGCTTGATAAATTTCAGTCCATAAGAAACTGAGGCCTTTAACGATAGTTTCGTTAATAGCCATTCGTGCATGAGATTTTTTGTCGTTTGTCTCTTGCAACCAGTTTAGATAATGAGCCTTAATCTTTGCATGGCCACGCTTTCTTTCGTTTTCAGCCTCTTCTTGCTGAATCATAGCTTGAGCTTGCTGTGCCATCATTTCGTCTTCAGGGTCAAGGCCTAGTAAAGACGGGTCGATGGTAGGCGGGATCTTCGGCGCAACATTGCAAACAGGATTTCTGTGATAAAGAACTGGCCCAAATAAAGCAACAGCCTCAAAAACCCTATTTACAGTCATTCTAAAAGTTGGGAGAGCCCCTTGCGTGCGCTTATCAAGGAAACCTCCCGAACCCTTAGCATATTCACCTTTCCACATCCAGTCGTGCGAGCCATCAAAAAACTTCATGGCTTCATCGGCATACTTGCCAAAGCGCTCGTGCTTTTGCTTTTTAGCTCTTTTGATTTTCTCCATCCACTGGCTTACAATGGGCTTGAATGGATGGTCGTAATCATCATATGCAGCCATGAATTATCTCCGACGACATTATGTCGCATGACGAATGTTTATTCTTCTGTTTTTTTAGATCGGCTAGATCTTTTTACAACTGACTTTGTAGCAGCGTGCTCTAAAGCATCAATTCGAGCCTTAATATGCTCTCTTTCATCCTTAAGTCGCTTCCACTCATCAGAGTAATCCCAAGACCCCGATTCTCTGTGGTCGTTATTCCACTTTAATCGAGGGTCGTCGGCATGTTTTACAGAATCATGCACATGACGATCGAATGTTACGATTTGAACATTCTTTCCAGTACGCCCTAATCTAGTAACAAAGCCTAGTTTCGGGTGTTGTCGGTTGTCATACGCATAAAAGAACACAGGAGTCCCTATTTCAGGCTCCGGCATTACAAATTCTGCAGCAAGTTGCTGTGGGCTTTTTTCCTGTACTTCCATTTTATTCTCCACGGGGTCCTAGGTTAATAGAATTTGACTGCAAACCTGCAGTCTTTGCTTGTCTTTGGGCCTTGCGTTTAGCACGCCCCTTCATTATTTCACCTACTATACCATTAACTACTCGTTTTTGGCGAGGTTTAACGTATTTTAGGCCATGTGCTGCAGCATACTCTAAGGTTTCAATAGCATGGCAATTTCCCCTTCGGTTGCCTTGGTCAGTTACATACCCATTAGCAAATTTTTTCTTAAATCTACTAAACTCTTTTATTAGGTTAGGACAACGATTGGCTACAACATACAGCTTTGTAGTACCTTTTTCGTTGACAGATATCCAACTCCGCAATTTCATTTCTCGACCGGGAACGTCGTCAGATCCACTTAAGAATCCGTAACCTGTTTGAGTCGATTTAACTTTGTGCCTTTCCAGTTCGCGTTTGTATTGAGTTCTAGGGAGTACGCCACTACCGATTTCACGGATTCTACCACCGTGGGCATCAATAATAAAGGCTTCAAAATTCCACCCTTCGTTTTTTTGGGCTACCAAATCACCAAACTTCGCCGCTGTACAGTTTTTGATATATAGCTCATCGTATACAACAACATGATCGCCCATACTAGGAGGGGGCACGGCATAGTAAGTAACAGCGCAAACACTGTGACCCGGGTCAACGACCATGTACCTTGCCCAGTCACGGCCGGGAACTCCATTATTTTCACTAAGGTACTTTTGGACAGGCGTTCTGGGATCTTCAAATTTAATTGCATTATGAATGTCCTTAGAAAAGTTAGGATACATAAGCACGCTATCGGTAACAAGTTCTCCTAACGCACGTTTTCTAAATTCATCTTCTCCTTTTGCCTTCCACCGCTTTATGTTTTCTTGCTTAACTTGTTCAGGCATAAACGGATTGTCAAATATAGTAGCCCTAAAAACAACAGTTGAAGGATTCTTGTCGTTTTGCTCATCCTCAGCTCGCTCCGATAAATTTACTAAAGCATCGTTTTTAGAATGCGGTAAAGCAGACCACCTTAGCTTGCCGTTTCGCATAGAAAGGCGTGCCACCATTTCGTCGTACCACTCAGACCTTTCTAAGTCTTCGTCTATATGAACTAGATCAGCTTGAAAACCCTGAGAAGGATCTCCTTTAGAACCCATCGCGTATATAGTCCAGCCGTTGTGGAGTTCGCATATTTCAAATACGTGTTGAGCCCGCTTCTTCCAGGCAAATTGTTTTATAAAGCGGTCTGGTATTAATGCAGGAGCAGGCTTAGCTTTCTTGCGTTTAGCCCAATCTGATTTAAGCCAAGGTTTCCAAGACCTCCATTTGTTTGTAGCGTCATCCTTGATGACCTTAAAGGCTCCGGGGCGAAATAAATATTTATGTATAGTCCTGCCAATATGGCCTTCATCCATACCTAAGCAAACCATAGTCCCATTTTCTTTTGGGTATTTTCCATACGGGTCTTGCCCCGTAGCAGCTCTAGCGTCTTCTACGAAAGCGCATAGGGATTTACCTACTTGGTTACCTGCTTGAATAAGAGCCTCTTTAGCTTGGCAAGCGTGAAAAGAATCTTGGAACGGAAGAGGTTCGTAGAGTCGCAGAGCCTCAGAGTCTCTTTTGGCTTTTTCTGCGTGTAGCTGTCGTATATGTGTCTTCTGATACTCGGTTACATTTTGAAAGACATCTAAGCTACTAAAATTATTTGGACTGTTCATCGGAAGGTCTTAGTTTGTAAAGAGTTTGCATGTCTGGGTCAACAACGGAACGGACGCTCTTTTCAATCTCCTGATCCAACTCTTCATTAGTCAACTCTTCAAAAGATTTTTGAGCAGCACCTGACTCAGACACTTTAATGTTAAGCCTAAGAACTGCTTCTAAAATCCGTTGTCGTTGCTGGCTTCCCGGGGCAGCTCGATAGAATGTTCCAGCTATCTGTTGAGCTAAGCCACCGGGTCCACCAAATGCTTCCATAATTCTTTGGAAGGTTTCACCCATATGGGGAACATCTGAACCTCCCTTAATTATGTTGTCTAAAAGATCGACGCCTTCGCCTTCTATCCGCTCGATAGTTTCGCTAGCTTTTTCTTTTCTTTTAGACTCTAGTTCTTCAGACCTGCACATTTTGCACGTAGACCTAAATCCATCTGACGCATGGTTATCCCTGTGCCAGAAGTCTTTATTTAAGGGGTAGTCTATTTGGCATTTTGCGCAAGTCTTTTTATCCGCCATACATTCCTCGTGCATTAGCTTGAACTGCTGTTGGAGTTTGACCTGGCATTACACCAGACTGTTGTCCGGCAGCTGTAAATTGCTCAGGACTCATTCCTTGTGGTACACCAGAAGACGCTGGGCCCATTGTCTGAGGGGGTGTAGGAGAAGGCATTGGCCCTTGAGTGGCAGCTAGCATTCCTGGATCCATAGCACCTGCAGGAGGTGGTGGTGAGCCGCCACCGGCTTGCTGTAGAATGCTCATAAGGTATTCAGGCCCAGCAGGACTTACCTGACCAGTCGAAGGATCAACGGCCATAAGCGTAGCTGTTCCCTGAGCAAGCGAGTTTAATACCGCTACACCTTCAGGACTCTCTAAGAATTGCATCAGCTGATTAGGCTCATACGGCATCTCTGTTACTTGGCCTGTCTGATTGTCAATTACTTGAGGCATTTTATTTTCTTTCTAAAAAAAGCACCGGGCCCCGAAGGACCCGATGCCAACCCAAGACCTTACACTTCCATAAGGAGGTGTTCTTGCTGGCTGTACAGCCGGGTATCAGGACTAACCAATGTTAGAGCATACATTCACAACTACAGCTGCTGCTGAAGATGTTCCTGCAATAGTTGCTCGTGCAACAACGTTTGCTGCTGAAGCCATAGCTACGGCTGCACTTCCAGATGTACCAAGAGCTAATGCACCAGCAGTAGCACTTGAACAAAGAAGAGAACCAACTGCATGAGTTTCAGAAGCCTTAACCAAACACTCAGCTGGTCCAGCAATGATTAGCCAAAACAAATCATTTGCTGCAACAGTGCCTGTGAGTTCGTTGTCGCCAACGCCACCAACTTGATTGACAGCACTACACTGACCATCAACAGAACCCATGATTTTACGGGTATCTGAAGGTGTTAAGTCAATTTTCAAACACTTCTTAGCTACAGTTAAAGCGCCTCCGCTTGTATTGCGGACAACGATAGCTTTAATCTGCTGGCCGCTTCGACGACCTTTGCCACCCCGAAGAGCCGGAGTCTTATCGACATCGGGAAATTCAAAGATAGCGCCTTCCCAGTGGGAATTAATTAATTCACTCGCATCGTCAGTCCCCTTGAGGGTGGAGCCGAGATCGAATGGAGGATCTACATGAATCATAATTTTGATTCCTTTCCTAAAAGGGATTAAGCAATAGCCTGCAACTTGAAGAAGTTACGTGGGCTAGAGAACTTAAGATTAGACAACGTAGAAACTACAGCATTAAAGCTCTGGCTGTGAATGTCATACTCTGGACCTTCTGAGCGAAGGAGAGAATCATCCATAGATTTTAGCTCGATGTTCTTGTAGTTAATACCGTAACCAACAGCGGTTGGAACAGCAGCTTCCCAAGAAACTTCAATACCATCGAAGTTTACAGTGTTCTTGAATCCAAGAGCACGGAGCTGGTGTTCGCTTGAAATCTGGATACGTTCTTTCTCATCGATTAGATTCAAAAGATCCATATACAAATCACGTCCAAGCATGATGTTAGACACCTGTCCATTTTGGCTAGTATTACGCTGGGCGTGAATAATAGCAAAACGCATGGCTTCATCACCTTGTGCAGCAAAAGTATTTGCTGCAGTGCTGCCATCAGCAAGAGTACCATCAAATGCTGTGGAGGTGTAGTTAACAATCAGCGGAGACCAGAAGTCATATTCTGAGTCAGCAATCCCATTAGGCCAGCCAGTGCCGGACTCTTGAGATCCACCGTAGTTACCAAGAGCACAGCTCAATCCAGCGTAGGTTGCTGCAGGTGCACCAATTTTATCTGCTGCATTTGAAGAACGTGCGCCAGATCCATCAGCCTGAATAGTCTGTGAAACAGTCCCAAAGATGGACTCAAGGCCATGCCAGCCTTGCTCATTGCCAGAGGCTTCTCCATTGACGTAATACTCTCCACCGAGCGACTGCTCGATAGATTGCTCTAGTCGTTTGGTGAAGTTATCAAACACTTTGATGATACCTTCTTCACCGCGGTTACTTCGGAATTCGCGGTAGAACATTGAATCGGTAGTCTGGTAACCACGATATTCGAGGTTAGCAGTCTTATACAAGTTTCTACGAACGAAGTTACGAGCTGTTTCACCCGTGTTTCCTTCTACAGTATGTAGACGGAATTGTACCGGCCAGTCGAAACCTTCACCGGAGTTGTTGTAGTTTACCCGACCAGCGGCTTCAAGCAATGCGCCCATCTGGTAGTTGCGGAGCATATTCTCCTCAACGTCGCGGATGTGCTTTGCGAGCGTGGTTGCTGCTGTACGAGCAAAAGCTACGGGATTAAAACCTTTATAGGCCATGATCCTCTACCTTTCACAAAAGGGACTAAAATAAACCATCCGCCAACGCTTGTTGACGCAACTTATCACCAGGTGACAGGAACTGGTTTTGGGATGTAGGACTTGGGTTTTCTATTGGAGCTTCGCTGCCTTCCCGATTTGGGATGCTTGAAGCACCTTGTTGCAGGTGTCTCATATTACGCTCTTGTATTTGTTGAGCATACTGAGCTTGCTGCTGATATTGACCTAGAGAGTTTTGAGCAAACTGGCCAGACAAAATTTGTGTAGCCGTATCCCAAAGAATCTCTGGATCATCCAACCCGCCTTCTCGCAATTCATTGATAATTCCAATAACTTGCTGTCCAGCTTGAGTAACAATAGGTTGACCATAATGATCTTGAAGCATGTTGCCATATTCATCTAACTCGTAAACCCAGTCAGCATTTCGTATATCAATGTCTTCAACAACATCATTTACATATTGTTCCTCTTGTCTATCCTCAAATTCATCTAACAGGGCTCCATACCTGTCAACAAATAATTTATCAAACTCTGCTTCGATGATTTCAGGAAGGATTTCGTGGGGTCGGTTGGCAAGACTTTCTTGCCAATCTTGGTGATAATTTACATAGCGGTTAGCATCCGAAATAACTTCCGGGGGTGTATTCTCTTTCCACCTATGTTCAATTTCACCAGTCTCAGGATTTTGAACAGTTTCTCGCCACATCGCGATCTCTTCTTCGTCAATCTCCGGTGGAGCCCACCAGCGACCTTCTTCGTCGAGTTCTTCTTCGTCGCGAAAAGCCTGCAATTCGTCTTGAAAGTTTTGCCAGTCCATTTGCTGCGCTTGCTGCTGCTGCATTTGCTGATAGCCATAATCGGCTGCTTCCTGCTGCTCATAAAACGCCTGCTCGTACTGATCTTCTAATTGTTCTTGGTATTCTTGCTGTTGCTGGTGATAATCCTGCCACTGGGTGTTGTAATCCATGGCTTGGTTATAGGCACCGACTAAAGCGTCTTGTGCCGTTCCGTCACCAATATCAATCCCTAGCTGCTGGACTGCCTGCTCAAATTGATTGGGCTGCTGGTCTGGAGTACCTGAAAAGACATCCGTTAAATCTAAACCACCAGATTCTTCGGATGAATCTTCTGTATCTACAGCACCTTCTACAGTTTCCGTATAATCATCTTGTGTAGGCTCTGAATAATCAGATGTAGGTTCTGAGTAATCAGAACCCATTTCTTCACCAATTTCAGTTTCGTCTAAAGTTTCTTCTAACATTTCTTCTGACATGAACTTTCCCTTTCGGTCTTAGGCTATTTATATAATGATACTAACATCTTTGTTGTTAATACAATACACTATTTCATCAAACGCAGATTTTGTGCTGCGTAAATGGTAAGTTCGTGTCTTAATTTAGCTTTTGCAGGAAATAATGCAACAGAATCTACATTTTTCCTTCTAAAGCCCATGCGGCGTTTCTCACATCATCAAAGCCGATAATGCGTCTTTCCCCGGGAAAAAACACGAATGTGGGGCATGTGGGTATAGATCTAGCAAATCCATACTGGTGGGAGTATGGGCTACTTATTTGATAAGAACCTGGCCTAGCAGCATATCTTTTCTTGCCATGCTTAATAAACATTTCCACCGCAGCTTCATGGTGGTGGCCGATAACCCCGACATCAAACAGTTCTTCGTTGTTCTCGTAGAACCGTTTAACGGCGTGGGTCTGGTTAAGGCTTGAGTTAAATCGGCCAGTCTGGTGGCGAACCACCATCTTGTACAGCTGATCTTTGATGGTTATATCTAGCCGTGCCTCAGCTGGGGCATAGCATACCTTGTGATTGTTGGCTAGCTTGGAAAGATAGTCCACTCCTCCGATTTGTGCTGTCCAAGCATCATGATTTCCTGAGATGATGGCAAGTATTTTGTCTCCGAACAATTGCAAATAATAGTCGAAGAGCCTCCACTGTTCATCAGGTGTAGAGTTTGCTCCGATAAGGGCGGATCTATGTTTAATGTGGTTATCGACTCCGTCCCCACCGAATACTGCGTAGAATCCTTTTGTGTCTCTGATAAGTTCTGCATCTTCTTTCATCCTCGTAAAGTCACAGGGTGTACCTGGCGCAATATGCTGGTCACTTATAACAGATATAGCAATTGGGCCCGTTTCAAAATTTACCTTAAACCTTCCACGCTTGCTAGCTTTATTTATGGCTTTTATGCCTTTTTGTTCAGCTCGTGCCCACTCAGCATCCCCATCCCAGTCATCTTCCCATTCAGGCTGCACGATCCGCAGCTCTGCTTCAGCTACTTTCTGCTTCATTTCTTTTAATTCAGCTTTAAGCAAACTGTTTTCAAAATCGTAAGAAGCATCCTCTATACCCTGTTTTTCTTCTGGGGAAAAAGTTTTTGTTTTCCTGCCAGGCTGGCCTGCAATTCCCATTTGCCTTAGCTTGTGCCTAACAGCTACTTCCGAGCGATTTGCTTTTACCGCTATATCTCGAACAAGTATTCCTTTGTTAAAGCTATTTTTAATAAAGTCTAATTCTTCACTGCTCCACGGTCTTCCAGCCATGTTTTCTCCAAAAACTATAAAATGAATACTTGTATCGCTAAAGGTATAAATGTATCGTAACTAGACGTAACGGACTTCGCCAGCGAAATATCGCCTAAAGAACTGTTGAGGGTGAACCTCAAAGCCCACTACGCTAAAATGTAATGAGTTGCCCGAGTCCACCTTGCAAAACAGTGTAAGGCGTTTATTCTGAGGCCGAGGTGCGCATGTTAATTAGATATTATATCCTAAGCAAGCAATACGATCAGGGTCCAGTTAGAGGCGATGTAATGGTCTGGGAAGGTGACTACTGGCACTTAGACAGAACCAACAAAACTTTGCTGGTTAGGTTTTTATGGGATACTAATAGCTATTTCTTTCCTGTGCCGAGAAAAGATTTAGTAGAATTTGTTGCAGAGTCTGAACTAGAAGATCCTGACAATATCCCAGACAGAGAAAAAAGAATTTGGAGTTCGCTAACTGATGAGTGACATATCTTGTTCGACTTGCAGATACTGGATAAACTCCGAAGCAAATGAAGAGTGGGGTTTCTGCAAGTTGAGCGACCCGTCAGTACCAGAAACGCTTACTAAAAACATTATAGTTATGAGAGATGAAAAGGATGATCTTTTTGAAGTTCAGCTAGAACATAAAAAAGATATGAAACAAATATTTTCAATGACTCTATGCAGCAAGGATCACGGATGTGTCCAATACGAAAAATTGTCCAGACTGTAATGGGACTAGGCTAAGAAGATACACCTGTTCGTTTGGGCAAGAAAAGCCTAAGAAATACTTGCAGTGCTTAGAATGTGCGTGGAGTAAAGTTGTGACAGTAAGAGATGATCCGCCAAAACATTACGATCAAAAAATACAGCCTTGGGATGTTATTGATGCTTGGCGGCTAGACTTTTGGGAAGGCAATGCTGTAAAGTACATTTGCAGGGCAGGGAAAAAAGAAAACAACACTGCTGTTGACGATTACAGAAAAGCGATAACATATTTAAAAGAATGTATTCAAAGGGCACAAAATGGGTAGTGACTTTAAGAAAGTAGAAAGCAATATATTAGAATCGTGTAAGATCCTAAATGACATGCTTGTTGATACGTCAGTTTACTACACAGCTACTGGAATGGATAACAGAGCCGTGCTTTCCGAAGCCGTACTAATCTGCGGTACCTTGATGAACACCTTGAAAGACTTAGAAGAAACTGATGGCGGACAATAGAGCTTATCTCGCAAACCTTAGATTTGCTAAAGCTGCACTCAACTCAGCAGCTGACTTACTCGTTATAAAAGACTCTGAAGAGAACGAAAAGCTCACAGCAGTTTGTCAATCTATAGGCGAGAAAGCCAGATGCTTAGCCGAGATGCTAGATCAAGAAGAAAGCATTCTAACTAACTTGACTTAAAAACGGTTCTGCGCATCTATTCTGCGGCCTATCTCTGCCCTGCCCATTCCTTGAAAGTCAACTGGATTGTGTGGGACTTCAGGTCCCGGCAGTTGCGGTCGCCTTCCCGGAAGTGCTCCACGGCCTCCCGGCAGGTAGTTATGGAAGGGCGGACGAAAACCCCCACGACGCCCACGAGGCGGACGACGACGCCCACGAGGCGGTCGCCTTCCCGGTCGCATTCCCGGTCGCATTCCCGGACGAGGTGGGCGAGGACGAGGTGGGCGACGGCCTCTATTACCAAACTGGCGCTGCATAACATTACTTCTTATTCTGTTTTGCAAATTTTTAGCATGGCCACGCCCTGCGTCATCTAAATGACTTCGCCAATCTGCACCACCCTTTTGCACGGCGCTGCGCATCCAACTAGGCATTTTGGCTTGCCAATTTTTGTGCGTTCTTGGGTCTACTGATTGATCTCCAAACAACGCTTTCTGAAAACCGTATTTCCAATTACGATCTCTGAGAGGATCCTTTGGCTTAGGCCTTCCAAATTCTGGCGGTATACCGCCGCGATTCCACGGGTTTGGTTTTTTACCAGCACCCGGTGGGCCAGTTGGTGGGCCACTTGGTGGCTTCATTCCAGGCGCAGTAATAGGTCCCGGCATTCCTCCAGGCATAGATGGCTTTTTATACGGTTCGGTTTTATCGAAACCATGATGCCCGGGGGGGCCTTGACGCCTGCTGCCAGGTTTTTGGGGGCCTAGCTTGGGTTTGAAATTCTTCAGCATATTTTTTTCTTCATTAGTCGGTCGATGCCACGTCAACTTAGCATCTTGGTTTCGGTTGTATGGTTTCATAGCGTTGGCCTATTGCCTGTAAATGGATTTCTGATTTGTTTTCGTTTGCCGCGTGGTTGGAATACTGTTTGTCGGTTAATTTCTTTTGGGACCTCTTTCACAGACTCCTTAGCCATTATTTTCTTAAGCTCTTTGACTGGAGGGTCTTCCTTTTTAGACGAACCTAATCCACCTTTTACAGCAGGCTTTGAAGTAACTTTCTTAGAAGGCACGCCTTTTTTTGGAGAATCTGCAGAGTCTTTTAATTTTATATATTTAGACCTCACATACGTATCTCTGCGGCTCCTGTTTGATTCGTCATCATTCCTGGAATTATTAGTCCAGGCATTGAAATATTTGGCAAAGCCAGATCGTGGCTGAAATGTCTTAGCCCTGCTACCCCATTGATAATCTTTAAGAAGTTCTCTGGCTTTGTGATTTATTTTATAGAAAGCGAAGTCTATCTCTGGGCCGGTGTAAGGATTGGATTTAGCCATTTATAAAACCTCCCTTCCTCCGGTAAATGGGTCTCTACGTCGCTCTCTGGCTTTGCTTGCATGGAATGTGGTTTGCTTATAGGTGTTATTCTTTTGAGGCTGTGCCACACTCTCTTTAGCCATTATCTTTTTCAATTTATCTAGGTTAGAAACAGGCTTTGCAGTTGAACCAGTTTCAGGTTCAGTCTTATCTTCTATCTTCTGAGCAGGAGTCTCCTGAGTCTTTTTTATATTCTCAAGAGCTTTTTTAGTGCCAGCGTTAACAACATTTCCGGTAGAAGAGTTTTGCGTTGTTGGGGGAGGTACAGGATTGCTAAATAGCTTATTGCCGTACTGGGATCCAGAAAGTCTCATATTACCAAAGTTAAATTTCTTTAAGTAATTACCATCCTGGCTTGCGAACAATTCACCCATAACGGAGTCATGAGCTATTTTCCTAGCTTGACTTTGTTTAGTGCGATAAGCCTTTTGCTCAGGTGTCAGTGTTTCCCACTTGGCGTGAGGTGAAGCATATCCTGCTACGCTAGTATCAACTCGCCTAGCATGAGTGTATGGTTTAGTCCACTCCGATATTTGCTTCTGCTGGTCAGCTGTGTATGTAGGGCCTTCATACTCATCTAAGTTTTGACCACCTAGAAACCTTCTTACGTTTTTAATCTCTTCGTTTAGTTTATAAAAATCTGTATCAGTTCCACCTCGCCTCTTATCACCCTGTATTTCCTGTACCATGTTGATGATATCATAGGCGCGTTGCTGACCCCTTAAGGCTTCATCCCTAGAGATTTTTCCAGACTTCCAATCCCTAGTGAATTGCTCAGCTTTTTTAGACAGGCTAGATTTGAATTGTGGGATGCTATAGCTAAAGTCCCTATTCAATTTTCCATAAATCTGCTCCATAGCACGCGCTCGTTGCGCCTGCAAATAATCATGGTGAGTAT
>VTLG01004901.1_pt1 | contig 12298 bp, 18 predicted proteins | sample 4694571 | NCBI WGS metagenome assembly VTLG01 (sample SAMN12604809, study PRJNA352737) | marine metagenome | biome: ENVO:00000447; feature: ENVO:00000209|ENVO:00000569|ENVO:01000036; material: ENVO:00002151; isolation source: viral sequences binned using virsorter ... | reverse complement strand
TTGTATCAAACTACACACATATGCTTGCATAAATAGTTCAAATGTGTTATAATAAACACATCGTTCAGCCCATTAGGGCCGCAAGTAAGCCGACTCGGAACGGATCGTTCATCCTATGTTTAACCTGCTGCTTCCTGTTCTAATTGCTTCAACACCACACACTGGTCTCCTTGATTGTGAGACTTACAACTGGTTGATTGACGACCTCAAGTTTCCTGATGTCGAACAATCACAGAAGCAAGATATTCTGGAAACAATTAAGGACGGAACAGACCCAGCGTGTTTTAAATCATAGGACGCAAAAGCCGACTAAAGGAACGGACTTAAAAAACCCAACTACTTTAGGAGTAATCCAATGGCAAAAGTTACATACCGTGGTGTTAAGTACGACACCGAGACAAAAAAGTCCTGTGAAAAGCAGGAGTCTGAACTTGTCTACCGTGGCATTAAGCATGTAGAACGTAAAGTTGTATGTGTATAGTATAGTCACCGACTTACATATTTTAGAAGACCCCTCTTGACAGGGGTCTTTTTTTATAATATAATAGTAGTATTCAGTAGAGCGTATGTTACACATGAGAGATCAATTATTAAAAGCTGTCCTGGCACATGCCAATGGAGAGATTGAGAAGCATAAAGCAAATGTCAATGTTTACCTAGAACATCCAGCAGGTATCGGAGAGCATTCAGATATCACTGAAGCAATTCAATGTGAATTGGATAAGATTGCTAGGTATCATGACCAGATAGAGGTAGTCCAAAAGTATTTTAAAGGACAATGAAACCTGATAGAGAGAAACTGAAATTAATTGTCAGGAATCTCAAATTATTGATTGATGCATTAGAATCTGAAGTTCTTTCAGATGTTGATGCTTATACTAATGCATCACCTGCTTCAGGTAAAGCAGATTATTCGTACAATTTATTTCAAGATGATGATGGGTATGCAGACTGATGAAAACACTTAAGATCTTTGGATGGAAACCACCACAAAGACCATGGTGGATTAAGGAACTCATGCAGTATCCTAGACCTGTTAGGGTACAACTTGTACTGTTGTTGATTCTAACACTATCATCGTGTACATCTACTGTTATACAAGTGGGTTCAGTGTTGACAACACCAACAGAGCATGCTAAAATCTGTGAGTGAAAATCAGTTTTTGATCTCATGAAACTGGGAAAATTTTTTCCAGGTAAAAATTGCTGAAAAAGATGAACAGTAAAAAGAGGGTACGAATAATTAAGAAAGCGTTGAGGAAACCAGAACTTTATAGTGAGGAAGAATATAAGCACCTCATGTCTGGTTTCTTTGATGCTTTAGTTCAAGATGAGATGAGAAAACAATCTATTAAGAGGAAAGGATTTGGTTATGTCGAAAGTGAAACTGGTCTCGATGACTCCGAAAGCGGAGGAGACGATGGGTTATGTAGCGAGAGTGAGCAACCCGAACAATCAGGACAACCCGAAAGTAGCGGGTCTACTTAAGTATTGTGTCAAGCATCAGCACTGGTCAGTATTTGAACAAGCATTCATGACCCTAGAGATTGAAACTACTAGGGGATTAGCAGCACAGATACTTCGACACAGATCCTTTACCTTCCAAGAGTTTTCTCAACGGTATGCTGATTCATCTTTGCTTGGTGAAACAATACCTACACCAGACTTAAGAAGACAGGATGAAAAGAATCGTCAGAATTCAATTGATGATATTGATCCTTATGTTGTTGAGAAGTATGGTATCTTGATGCAAGATCATTTTAAAAAGTCTATGACATTGTATAAAATGATGCTTGAGGATGGTATTGCAAAGGAGTGTGCTAGATTTATTCTTCCACTCGCAACACCAACAAGACTTTATATGACAGGTTCATGTCGTTCATGGATTCACTATATAAAGTTACGTTCTGGACATGGAACACAAAAAGAACACATGGATATTGCTGAAGCATGCCGTCAGGTATTTGTGGAGCAGTTTCCTATTGTATCAGAAGCACTGGAGTGGAGTTAATGCCAACATACCCTGTAAAACATAAAGAAACTGGAGAGACTAAAGAACTTTCCATGACCATGAAAGAATATGATCAGTGGAGGAAGGATAATCCTGACTGGGATAAAGATTGGCAAGCAGGTGTAGGTAGCATTGGTGAAGCAGGTCATTGGAAAAATAAAATGAGCAAGACACATCCAGGTTGGCATGATATAATGTCAAGAGCATCTAAAATTAGGGGGTCAACTATAGAATGGTGATATATTATGCCTAGAAAGAGAAGGAGTGCTACACCTGATTTGAATGGGATGACACCCAAACAGATGAAGCGTAAGAAACCTATTAATAATTCTACATTTGTATCTGTTCAACCTATAACAGACAACCAAAAACTAATGGTCAAAGAGTATGATGCTGGTAAGCATCTCTTTACCTATGGTTGTGCTGGTACAGGTAAAACATTCATGGCATTGTATCTTGCCTTACGTGATGTTCTTAATGAGGATACACCATATGATAAGGTTTATATTGTTAGGTCATTAGTTGCTACTAGGGAGATAGGTTTCTTACCTGGTACACATGAAGACAAGGCAGACATATATCAGATACCATACAAGAACATGGTAAAATATATGTTCGAGATGCCTGATGATAATAGTTTTGAGATGCTATATGAAAACCTTAAAAATCAAGAGACTATTTCTTTCTGGTCCACATCATTCCTACGTGGTACAACTCTGGATAACGCTATTGTTATTGTCGATGAGTGTCAGAATCTTCACTTCCACGAACTCGATACTATCATGACACGAGTTGGTCAGGACAGTAAGATAGTATTCTGTGGTGATGTGAATCAATCTGATTTAGTAAAGACTAATGAACGTACTGGTATCGTTGACTTTCAAAGGATACTACAGACTATGGATGAGTTCTCTATGATTGAGTTTGGTATTGAAGATATCGTTAGATCTGGTATCATCAAGTCATATATTATTGCAAAGATTAACCTAGGTATTTGATATGTTTGAACGTGTTGCTGGTATAGAACCTGTAGAATTGCCTACTGAAACCATTAAGGGTAAGAGATATTATTTAACACCATCAGGTAAGAAGTATGCATCTATTACTACAGTTATCAGTAACAACTCCAAGAAGCAAGCAGGTCTTGCTAGGTGGAGGAATAGAGTAGGACATAAAGAAGCAGCAAGGATTACACAAAAATCTGCCCGACGTGGTACTAGGTATCATAAGTTGGTTGAAGATTATTTGGAAGGTAATCAATTAAATATTCTCGACCCAGATAACAAGGAACAACCCTTGCCCTGGATAATGTTTCACTCATCAGTGAAATCTTTAGATAATATAAATAGGATATACCTTCAAGAGGCTGCGTTGTACTCTGATGTGCTAGAAATAGCAGGAAGAGTAGATTGTATTGCAGAGTATGAGGGAAAACTATCTATCATAGATTTTAAAACATCAGCAAAACCTAAAGACGAAAATCTATTGTATGATTATTATGTTCAGGAAACAGCATATGCATGTTGTTTTAAGGAATTGTATGGTTTAGATGTTGAACAGTTGGTAACAATTATTGCTTGTGAAAACGGAGACACACAAGTAAAGATCGTTCCTCCAAAGAAAGAGTACCTTGTTACATTGCAAAATTATCTTAAGGAATACCGAGAAAAACATGGCTACAACACCGATGACAGCAAAACTGGAGGATAGATTTATGACAACTGCGAAGTTTTCGCAGGAAGTTGAGAAGATTGCTTATGATAATTCTATGAATTATATTGATGCTATTGTTCACTACTGTGAGAGTAACGAGATTGAGTTGGAATCCGTACCTAAATTAATATCAAAACCATTAAAAGAAAAGCTTAAATATGATGCACAGAAGTTAAACTACATGAAGAGAACTTCAAGAGCAAAACTTATTCTAGTATGAGCAGTTCCTTTTTTAGATCCGAGTTAGTACGTGGTGATCTTCAGGAAATGACAGAACTTCAAGCGTATTGCATGAAGGCAATGTATACTTTTCCTGCGTTCTCACCAGAGAAAAAGAAAGAATACTTTACAAATTTAAAAAGATTAATTGAGAAGCAAGAGATATTTTATGCACGTTTAAAATTAACAGATGATCCTGAAGCAAAGATGTTGCTTGATAACTTGAGACAGGCAGCAATTCTTTTTGGTGCATCAGAACGTGATAATGTAGAGGAAATGTTTAAGGAACTTCTGGAAAAGATAACTCATATGCAATCAGTATTAGAGGCAGAAGGGGGTTGACTCGACCTTCTGCCTGTGTTATAATGTCACCATGACATTGAGTCGTAAAAGCCAAATCAAATAGAGGTAAAAAAACAAATGACATTCGCAGATCTAAAGCGCAAGTCCAGCAGTAATTTTGAGTTCCTTCAAAAGGAACTTGAAAAGTCCAGTGCCAGCAGTGTTGGTGCCGATGAAAGACTCTGGAAGCCCGAACTTGACGCTACAGGTAACGGTTACGCAGTAATTCGTTTCCTTCCTGCTCCCGAAGGGGAGTCAGTACCATGGGCAAAATTGTATACACATGCGTTCCAGGGAACTGGTGGTTGGTTGATTGAGAACTGTCCTACTACTAAAGGAGAACAGTGCCCAGTCTGTGCTGCCAACAACAAACTGTGGAACAGTGGTATTGAATCCGACAAGGAAACAGTACGTCAACGCAAGCGTAGACTCTCCTATTACAGTAACATCTATGTGGTCAAGGACCAAAAGCATCCTGAAAATGATGGTAAGGTGTTCCTGTATAAGTATGGCAAAAAGATCCATGATAAGATCGTTGCTGCTATGCAACCAGAGTTCCAGGATGAAACTCCTGTGAATGTCTTTGACCTTTGGGAGGGTGCTGATTTTAAACTGAAGATCAAGACTGTTGCTGGGTTCTGGAACTATGATAGTTCTGAATTCAAAGCACCTGCTGCTCTAGCATCTGATGATGACGAGATGGAGAAAGTCTGGAAACAGGCTTATAGTCTTGAAGCATTCACTGCTCCTGAACAGTTTAAAAGTTATGATGATCTAGAGAATAGATTGAATTCCGTTCTCGGAGCAAGACCATCTACTAGACAAGCACAAGAGGATGAAGAGTATGTACCAACAATTGCTGGTGCACCTGTGACTATCGACAATTCCAATGCTCCTAAAGCATCGGTTGATGAAGATGATGCTCTCTCTTACTTCCAGAAGTTAGCGAACGACTAAATAGATTAACTGCAGAGGTGAAGGTAGGATTGCAGTCCTCCCTTCTTCAGCCCAATGAAAAGAGACCCCTGCAAGGGTCTCTTTTTTTAAAAGAAATATAATTCTCCGTGCCAGAGTCTATCCCACTGACTTATTGTTGTATATATTGTTGCTATTACTATGAATGCTCCTATTAATGTTATGGTCCTCATTGCTTTCTACTCTATGCAAGTGGACATTTTTATGTATGCTATGGGTGTACTAACACCATGCATGGCTATCTACCAGTCTTTTTAGTACGTAATGATATAAAGTCAGATGATTCTTTGTAGAAGTTTGAAGCTTTAAATTCATCTACAAATCTCTCTACATATCTTTCTTTTAGTATCCAGATTTCTCTTCTTTTTTCATTTTCTTTTTCTTCGTGCTCGTATGCACTTATTGGATGACATACTGTTGAACCAGGAACTGTTATGTTGTTTGTTCCGTCATAGTATGTGAAGGGTGAGTTGTAGAATGTTTCATCAACCTTCAATCCTTTTTCTTGTACGATAATATCTAATCTTTTTCCAGTATCATCACCGAAAGTAAAGTCACCACTATTTACTTCATTTGTTTCGTAGTATAGAATTGTAGCATATGGATCGGTGTAAGTGGTCTCACAATATTTTCTTAATGCATTGGATGATTTTGGCCAGTCAAACAGTGGATTAATTACATTGTTTGTTAATAATAGAACCCAATCATACATAGGTTCATCGTAGAATTTATCTGCCACTTGATCTGGTCTTTCACCATCAAGTACTGCATACTTTCTAAATCCTATAGTATAATTAAATACATCTTGATTTATTTTAAATCTTCTAAAGAAGTTCTTTGCTGTAACATAATCAGCTGATTTAAACGGAAACTTTATAGGTTTCGTATCGTATTCTATGTTTGGTATTAGAGAAAAATACATTAGTATGTTGCCGTTAGTTTACCATTAGGAGATGCACCAGCAGCAATTTCTCCAGCAAATATAAGTTTGAGTTCTTTGAATTGAAGAGATAACATTGTGGAGACAGGAGATCCATCTTTATATGTAGCGTAGGAACCATCAGGTGTATAGTTTATATTAACAGAAGTAATAGCACATTTCTTAAACTGACTGACGTATGGATTTAATTTGTTCCCTTGCATGAAAGATACTTTAACAATATGTGGTATGCTTAATAGAGCACCACTCTTTAACAATCCATGTACAGTAGTTCCACCCCAGTGTGGTAGTAAACATTTTTTAAACTGATTACATATTGTTCTGATTGCAGTAGCTTCTGGTTGATCTCTTGCAACCATCTTAAAATTTAAGTTGAATCCTCTCATTTCAGGAGATTCATACATTAATTCTGTGTTTGGATTTAATATAGTACCAGTAACACTTCCCATTGCTTGGTCACCAGTAAGAGTACCTTGGCGACCAGCATTTACTATTTTAGATAGGAATCCAAATCCTGCTGCTTTGGAACCACCAGTGCTGCTTTCCCATGAGTTTCCAAAACTTGATGCGTTTAGACCATCACCAGAAAGTCTTAACGTATTAGCCATTCCAGTAGTCAGACCAACACCACCCCAGTTAGCACCATACTGTGCTTGAACATCTTCTGGCATGTAAAGGATAACGTCTTGGAATCCTTTTGCTTTCATTCCAGGTGTATCACCTTGGTTGTCATTGTATGCATCATATAATCCACTCCAGTTGTTGGTAGATTCTTTTGATGTATTTTGTAATCCTCTTGTTACTTCTCCTTTTTCATTCAATTTGATCCCTTTACCAAAGGGAGGATCATATTGTTCAAATTGAAATGATATGTAGTCAGTGTTTGCACCTATCTCTCTAGAGTTTGGATATTTTAATGCTGTTGTAGCAGTTGATGATACACCTCCAGTGGGTGCCAACCATGCAGGTCCACTACCAGTTTTACCACGGTTTGGATCATTACCATCATTACTTCTAGTATTACCACTCCATGCTTCCCGTTGGTTCTCGTACATGGCTTGATACTTTTGCAGATCTTTGCTGTTAGTTATATCAATCCAGGATCCATTTTGGTACACCTCCCACTTCACAAAGGCAGCTGATCCATTTCCTGATCCTGATCGATCTACCTTTCTGACTTGATTTTCTTTTGGAGTAACAACTGCTGACATTTAGTACTCTTTTATTACTGCTTTTGCTTTAATCTTTTCACTTTCATTTTGTTTGATCTCTTCCCATACTAATTCTCTATCGTATGGTATTCTACCATTGCCTTTTGTTAAAACAAAATCTTCAACGGGAAGAAGTACAGAAGTTTCCCATTCCTCTGGTGCAAGGTCAAGGTATAAACTTTCAACATAATCTGATAGATATTTATGCACAATAACTCTAGGTATATCAATTAATCCTCTTTCTAGTTTTTGCATTGCTTTTACCCTGGATTTATATCCTAGGTAATGAAAGTTTGCAGCATAAAATCCATCAGCATCTCTTTTAAACACATAACCTAAAGGAAACTTGTCATAGTAAGGAAGGTACTTCATTTTTGCTTTGTATTCAAAGAAGTATAAGTGTCCTCTTCTTACTGTTGTTCTTAATTCATTCTCATCTTGTAAATCATCATATTGTTCTCTACGTTCGTCACTTATGAGTTGTTCTGATTTATATGATGCTGATAAAGTTTTTAATTGATTTCTATACCATGATACACTTTGTCTTTGTCCAGCAGCAGCTGCCTTAATCTTTTCAAAGATCGTTTGATAGTTTGATGGTTTGTTGGATGCTCCAAACCCTTTACCTGCGCTGCTTGGCATATTTTTTGATTGCTAGGTGGTCTTCAGTAAGGATTAAAAATTTCATCTGCCTGTCCTTACAGAAGTCTTCTGCAGCGTCCCACTTGGCACGGTTCTTCATGTATGTGAATACATCTCGCTTCCAGGCAGCAGTCTTTCGTTTTGGTTTTTCAACAGGTCCTTTAACTTGTTTCTTTGGTTTCACTTCGATGATATACTTCTTCATACCAGCAGATTTAGATCTTACTTTGATGTAGAAGTCAGGGTAATAGCGGTGAAATCTTCCATCGATTGGAGATTTGTAAGGGATAACCACTTCCTCACTACCCCACTCAACTATATTATCTGTATGATCACAGAAGAACATAAATTTTCGTTCCCATAATGACCTATAAATAATGTTAGTGGGGTTACCTTTGTACTTACGTGGATTAGTCGGTTTGTAAGTTCCAGAGTATGACATAAATATTATTAAACCTTCCGTTTTTATTTAGCGTGTCGATTAATACATTCGTTGCAGCAATGGCCAAAGGTGGCAGCATGTCCATGTCAAATGGGTATGATGTGCACTTTGAGTTGCCAGGAACTCTTAAAGAATATCTTTCTACTTATTTGCTTGACGATGTGGTCACTGCAAATGGGACAAACACTGGTGGACTTGTAAAGTTATTCTGTGATGAAGCACAGTTACCTAATGTACAGTCAGCAACAGGTCAATTACAGGGTAGATATCTTGGAGAGAGTCAGATAAACTATCCATATGCAAAGTTTTTTACTGACTTTGGATTATCTTGGATGTGTGATGTTAATATGACACCATTGAAATTTGTAACAGCATGGCATCATTATATATTTGGTGGTATGGAAAATGATGGTCCTATAGTTGAAGGTAGTCATACTGGTAGTTTAAATGATATAAAGAAAGCAACTCCCAACGAATTTAATAGACCAATTAGATTAAATTATCCTGCAGAATACTGTGCGAAGTTAAAGATTTCAAAGACAGATCAGGGACCAGCAGCACCCAATCAAAGGTCTGGTATTATGTATATTCTTGAGGATGTTTATCCATACTCTATCGATACTGTACCACTATCTTATGGTTCATCGCAGATAACCAAGGTGTCTGCTAACTTCTACTATGCCAAGCATAGTGTTGTTTACCAGGATCAAACTTGGATGGATAGTGGGATTAGTTTGAATGATGCATCAATTAAAGACAAAATCCAAGTACCAATTGGGTGAGGGAAATTCGACTTTTCATTTCCATGAATTCGGAAAAAAAATCCCCGACTATTTTTACCTCAAAAAGTCGAGCTAAATAAATATACGATTTGAACTAATTTTTAATGGCATTACCTAAATTAGGTGTCCCCACCTATGAATTAATCCTACCATCTACTGGAAAAACTGTTAAGTATAGACCTTTTCTTGTTAAAGAAGAGAAATTACTTTTACTCGCAATGGAATCGGATAATGAGAAGGAAGTAGTTTCTGCTGTAAAGAATCTTCTTAAGAATTGCATTGTATCTAGAATAAAGATAGATCAATTGCCATCATTTGATCTTGAGTATGTGTTTTTGAAAATACGTGCAGCATCAGTTGGTGAGGTTATTGAGATGACTGTTACATGTACTGACGATAGTGAAACAACTACTACTGCAAATATAGATCTATCTACTATAGAAGTAGAAAAATCGGATGATCATTCTACTAAAATAATGTTGAATGATGATACTGGTATTATTATGAAGTATCCTAGTATGGATAGGTTTATTGAGTCTCAATTCCTGAATAAAGATATTAGGACTGAAGAAGTCTTTGATTTTATTGCAGAAAATATTGATTCTATCTTTCAAGGTGAAGAGGTGTATGATTCTACAACTACAACCAAGAAAGAGTTTCGTGAGTTTGTTGAGAAATTAACAAGTAAACAATTTGAATCAATACAGCATTTTTACGAGACTATGCCTAAATTAACACATTCATTTAGTGTTGTTAATCCAAATACAGGTGTTGAGTGTGAATATACGATTGAGGGACTACAAAGTTTTTTCGCATAGCAGTCTTCCAGAATAGTTTGGAGGGCTATTACAAAACTAACTTTGCTTTGATGCAGTACCATAAATATAGCTTAACCGAGATTGAGAATATGATGCCTTGGGAGAGAGAAGTATATGTTTCTCTCCTTGTCCAATATATTAATGAGGAAAAGGCAAAAGCGGAGGCTGCCAAAAACAAATGAGTTTAGAAGATCTAGCATTAGATACTCTTGAGAAAACTGCTGATGATAGTCAGGAAGCAGTGGTGGATGAACTTGTCAAGGATTTTCCTAATCTTGCTGGAGCATTAGTTAAAACTATTAACAGGAAAACAGGTAGTAACCTACAATTACCAAAGAAAGAGAGAAATACAAATAATAAACTATTACAAGACCTTACATCTAATCTAACGAAGATTAATGGTGAATTAATTATTGTTAATAGTAGATTACAGGCATTTAATGACTTAATACGTGGAAGTTTATATGTAACTACTAATGCTATAGGTGATTTAGAATATACAGAGACTAATGTTAGTAGTAAGTTAGATTTACTTCTTAATTCTATAAATGCACAGATTAAACAAGCAACAGAGTTAGAAGAAGATAGAAAACGTCAGGAAATAGAAGCATCTGCTGAAAAGACAGAAGATACTGCATTTACATTCGGTCCAGATAAGAAGAGACTAGACAAAGAAGGGAAGCCGTGGTGGAAGAAACTTTTAGGAATGGCGTGGGACTTTGCTAAAGATTATATAACGAGATCAGCAATTGGTAAACTGTTAAAAGGTGCTCTTCCTTTTCTTATTAAACGTGTACCTGGAGCAAGTTTTTTATCTAAACAATTTAAAAAACTTCCTGGTGCAAATTGGTTATCAAAACAAGCTGCAAAATATATTGATCCTAAAAATAGTAAATTCTCTCGATTAGGTAGAACATTAAAGCATTTTACTCCAGGTAAGCTAAAGAATTTTGGTGCTGATAAATTAAAGAGTTTTAATACGTTAAGAAAGGGTAGTGGAAATTTTGGTCTTAATAGACTTTTTGGTAGAGGAGTTCGGAAGGAAGTAACAGAAAATTTAACAAAGAAAGCAACACAGCAAGTAGTTAAAAAAACTAGTGCAAAAGTAGGTATAAAGGCTACTGCTGGAAAGATTCCTATTGTATCTCTTTTACCAATGGCATGGTTTGCTACTGAAAAAGCACTGAAAGGTGATTGGACTGGTATGGGATTGGAAATTCTTTCTGGTCTATTATCAACTGTTCCAGGTAAAGGAACTGCTGCTTCATATCTTATTGATGCTGGAATTGTTGCAAGAGATGCTTCTATGGGAGGTAAAGAAGGTGGTGGATTTGTAGCACCACCAATACTTGGACCTGCATCGACAATGTTTGAAGGAGGTGGTATAATAGGAGAGAAAAATGTAGCAACTAATGACACTATGTTAGGTGAACTTGTTTTAGCAACACAATTATTTTTAAAGAATATTAGTAGTCCTATAAAATCATTATATTCCAATCAGGTACAACAATTACGAGAAAAATTCCCTGCTTCAGGAACAGGTATTGTTAATATTGAGGGATGGAAAACGGGTGGAATTTCATTACAACCAATATCATCGGAGACAATTATTGGTGAACAAGAGAAGTTATCTGAAATTGAAAGGTCTCCTGAAGCAGATGAAGATCGGACTGAAGTAGATCCAGATCAACTTGCTCAATTACCACCACATGATTTTTCAGGATCTAGGTTAGAGGAAGCTATTTTATCTTTTAGAAAAGCACGATTCCAACAGTTTGGTGTTAGTGAAGATAGAGTTGCTTCTGATCAGACATTTAATCTGGCAGTTAGAGAGTTGAGAGGTGCATCGGGTGGATCGTCTATTAATCCTCTTGCTGATGACTTAAGTTATCAAGATGTTCATAAAGGATGGGCACATAAAGAGGGTGTTGCATTTGATATCCCTGTTGCTAATGATAAACAAGCAAAATTTGTTATACAACATTTTAAATCTAGAGGATTTACGACATTATATGGTAGGGAGTATGGATTAGGACAAGAATGGATTGATACTAGTGGAGGACATGACCATCATGTCCATATACAACCACGTACCCGTGAAGATAAAGAAAAATTTATCAAACCTGGTCCCAAGGAACAGAATTTACAATCTCTCAATCCTTCGACTAATACTGTTGGTAATGCACAGTTTATTTCATATGCAA
>VTLG01017087.1_pt1 | contig 12299 bp, 17 predicted proteins | sample 4694571 | NCBI WGS metagenome assembly VTLG01 (sample SAMN12604809, study PRJNA352737) | marine metagenome | biome: ENVO:00000447; feature: ENVO:00000209|ENVO:00000569|ENVO:01000036; material: ENVO:00002151; isolation source: viral sequences binned using virsorter ... | reverse complement strand
CTTTTTTTAGTCCTGTCTAGCAGATTTAAATACTGTTAAGTTATTTTAAAGTAACTCCAGGTATAATTATTTCATTTCAGTACAACTGGAGTATTACTTGCTCTGGTTCCAGACTTTCAAAATATTTATTTTACCCACAAATAAAAATAAAATATAATAAACAGGGTGCAGGGGCACAGGGGGGGTAGGGGGGTATTCATATACAACTACATACGAAAATACCTGAAAAGCATTGTAAACTTGTTAAGCCATGCTTTGGTGTAATCTGAAGACCATTATAAGTATACCTTAAGGGGTGGTATGGTATAGGCCCACCGGGTATCCCCTAGTACTATTATACACCTTATTTCAGATTTGTCAAGTAAAAAATGCACATAATTAAAATTATTTTCATTCATGCCTTAAAAACCCCTTATATGGGCCAAAAATAAAAATAATTGATAAAAATCAAAAAAAAGACTTGACAAATCTGAAATAAGGTGTATAATAGGAGGTATATGTTTTTTTAAGGCAAGGTAACACACTCATACTTAACTATACATACGAGGTTATACGCCTAGAACATATTACAATATATCCTTAGGGCATGCCTTTTGGATATAATCTCATTGGTGGGATGGAAACTCACCACTCTGCGTAACTGATATTTTATTAGATATAACAGAAAACACGAGTTTCATTCAATATTATCATAATAACACCAATGGGATAAATAGTTTTCCTAGTGGTATCTAATTTTTTTACACAGGGAGAGCAAAATGGTAACCGATAACATGATTACAGAATTAACGCAAACTGTCTCCAACCTTAAAAAGGATGTAGACATATTAAAAGGGAATAATAGTTACCTGTATGAGAAATTAGAGAAGGCCTATGATGATAGGATATCCCTTCGCAGTGAAAACTATAAGTTAAAGGAACAAGTTAATGGTACCCATGATGGACAAGTATCTTATAATCAAACAAATACAGAAGAGGAGGAGTGCATTTCCTGCGGTGCATAGATAATTATGGCATATACATACGCAAAACCTACAAAAAAGGTAAAGACCAAGAAAGATACGGAAAGAAAGAGCAAATACAATCCGAAAACAAAGCCTAAGACAGCACGTACAGCACGTGGTAAATATACATTGCCTCGTAAAGGCTTTATGCGGTAAAAATGCCCAGTTCTTCTAATTATGTTAGAAACTATAAGAAAGAATACAGTAATGATTCTTCAAAGAGAAAGAAAAATAGAGCTTTAAATAATAAGGCAAGGCGTATTATGAAAAGAAAAGGCCTTGCGAAAGTAGGAGATAGTAAAGATGTTTCTCATATTGATAATAATCCAAGAAATAATTCCTCTTCTAACCTTTCTGTAAAAGCAAGAAAGGCGAACAGGTCGTATGCACGCACACGAACAGCTAAAAGAAAATAAAAAAACTTTAATGATAGATACTATTAAAATATTATCCGATATGACTAAAAGGGAAGTCGAAAGGTGTTTAGTGGGAATGTGGTTCTTGACGAATCACATGAAATAATGGACAATTGTAAAAAATGTGAACATGGCTGCCATTGTAGTGATAGCGGTTCTTGCACGTCTTGTGAATGCAAAGACTGTGACTGTAAGAAAGAGGAATAATGTCTCATGAACAAAATGTAACTAATTTTTTTATTGATAAAAAAGGTAAAAAAGTTTGGTATAATGAAATTGGAAAGAAGCCGGGAACAAAACATTCTCAGCATCCAAGGCACTTAAACCCTCGGTATATGAAAACATTTAAAACAAAAAAAGAAGCAGTAAAAGAGGCTAAAAGCATTTCCGCAAGTTATGATAAAAAATCTAAAAAGAAAGAATAATGCCAACTTATGAATATGAAAATACAAAGACGGGTGAACGATTTACGGAAAATCTACCTATCGACAAAAGAGACTTTCCGACTCGCAGGCGTTTTATTAGAAGAGTTATATCTGTTCCTAAAATATCTGTTATATCAGATGTGGGTGGAAAGGAAGATAAAGCGAGAGAACAAATGATGCAAGCGGCTGAGAAAGGATATGAAGCACGTGAAAAAGAAAATATTAAAACACCAGATTGGGCAAAGGAAAGACGGGAGAAATCAAAGCAAAAGCGTCAATGGCTGTAAACAAAGAAATGAAAAAGATATGGAATAGTTTTCTTCCGTTTGTATCGCAGTGGTATTGGCAGGAAAGTAATATATCTCCTTACAGAAAATCAAAGGTCTTTTATCACGGCCCACGTATAGAATGGATGAATGAACATACTCACACAGAAAAAAAGAAACAAGGAGCTAACAGATAAACAGGAGAAATTCCTGACTGCATTATTTGGGGAAGCTCAAGGAAGTCCCCAGAAGGCAGGTGAAATTGTTGGCTATCACGCACAGACATGGCCGAAGGTTATTAAGGCACTGAAGAATGAAATTATTGAACAGGCAGAAAATGTACTGGCAGCCCATTCGCCCAAGGCGGCAATGAGCATGGCTCAGGCACTGGATGCTGATGGCACTATCCCCCAAGCCAATATTCGTATGGAAGCAGCCAAACAAATACTTGATAGAGTTGGCATTGCGAAGAAGGAAAAAATTGATATAGAGGCAAAGATTCAACATGGAATATTTATTTTGCCGGCAAAGGAGATAGAGAATGTCATTAATGCAGAAGACACGCAAGGGTAATACAGTACCATTTGGATATAAGCTAAAGGAAGACAATCATAGTCTAGAGCCGATACCAGAGCAATTGGATGCCTTGGAAAAAGCAAAGGAGTATTTACAAAATTCCTCTTATCGTGAAGTAGCCCAGTGGGTTAAGGCAAAGACAGGAAGATATATTTCGCATGTAGGTTTAATAAAGGCCATTAACAGGAGAACTTGATGAATGAGATACCTCCTCCAAAGCCAAAGAAACCTCAAGGTGTAAAAAGAAAAAAAGGACTTCAAGAGGATTTAGAAAAGGCACGAAGGGCAACTCGCTTATCCATTAAGAAACAGGAAGCGAAAATTGAAAAGACTCATGCTAAATATAAATTAGCTAAGTCATCGGCTGAAAGTAAAAAGAAAAGTTTAAAAGAAATTAATGAAGCTCTGAATGGAACAGAGACAACATTAGTAGATGAAGGTGTTTTACGTGAAACACCAGATAATGTTCAGAAACTTGTCAATAATCAGGATATTATTTTCAAGCCTAATGAAGGCCCACAAACAGCATTTCTAGCTTCATCGGAACGGGAAGTTTTTTATGGTGGAGCAAGAGGCGGAGGAAAATCCTACGCCATGCTTGTAGACCCTTTACGGTATTGTCATAAAGAGCAGCATAGGGCATTATTACTAAGACGTTCCATGCCAGAATTAAGGGATATGATTACGCATTCACAGCGATTATATCCAAAAGCATTCAAGGGTGCTCGATGGAGAGAACAAGAAAAGGAATGGCGTTTTCCATCCGGTGCTAAAATTGAATTTGGTTATGCAGAAAATATGACTGATGCTCTGCGTTACCAAGGTCAATCATATACGTGGATAGGCATTGATGAATTGCCACAATATCCAACTCCCGATATATATAACTTCTTGCGTTCCTCCCTAAGAAGTGTAGACCCTGACATACCCGTGTTTCTCCGTGCAACAGGAAACCCCGGTAATATTGGGTCATTGTGGGTACGAGAAATGTTCGTAGACCCTGCAAAACCAAATACTCGTTTTCAAGTATCTGTAGATACACCTACAGGAAAACGGGAAATATCAAGACGATTTATTCCTGCAAAATTGCAGGATAATCCATACTTGATGCAAACAGAAGATTACTATATTATGTTGGCTTCCTTACCGGAAGTTCAGCGTAAGCAGTTTTTAGAAGGAGACTGGGATGCTTTTGAAGATTCATCATTTCCTGAATTTAATAAAGTTATCCATGTGGTCGAACCTTTTGATATACCTAAAGGTTGGTATCGTTTTCGTTCTTGCGACTGGGGGTATTCTTCTCCTGCTTGTTGTTTATGGTTTGCTATTGACTGGGATAATAATCTTTGGGTTTATAGAGAATTATATACAAAGAAAATAACAGCAGATGAGTTTGCCAGAAAAATACTGGAAGCGGAACATGGAGAATTTGTTCGCTATGGTGTTCTTGATTCATCAACATGGGCAAAACGAGGTGATGTTGGGCCAAGTATTGCAGAAACGATGATTCGAGAAGGATGTAGATGGAGACCATCAGATAGGTCACCAAAAAGTCGTATTAATGGAAAACTAGAAATTCATAAACGATTAAAAGTAAATAAGGAAAACGAACCAACAATAAAATTTTTTTCTAATTGTAGAAATTTAATTAGAACATTGCCCCTGCTACCACTGGATAAAAATAATCCAGAAGATGTGGATACAAACGCAGAAGACCACTCTTACGATGCATTACGTTATGGATGTATGAGTAGACCGATGCATCCATATATAGTTAATGAACTTTTTCAAAGGTCAAAGGATGAAAAGTTTAAACCGGCAGATAGGGTATTTGGATATTAATATGATAGGAAAAAAAATTACTATGCCAGAATCAATAAAGATTGGCTATCGTGATTATAGATTAGAAAAATGGAAGCAAACAGTTGCCAATGCAAATGATGCACATGGACAATTTTTTGCAAAAGAAGGTGTAATAGGATACACGGAAGAAGAAAAAGGAGTTTCTCATGCAAATACAATTTTACATGAAATATTACATGCTATAATATATCAATGGAATATTGAATTAGGTGAGAAAGAAGAAGAACATTTGGTAAGTGCATTATCAAATGGATTAACAACTGTTTTGGTAGATAATCTAGATTTAATAGATTATTTAAAAAATAAAATAAAGGAGGGCTAAATGCCGCAACCAGTAATGACCAAATATAAACAGGGTGACCTTGGTATGCCCTATCCTAAAGTAAAGGATAAAAAGAATATAAATTTATCAGCACATGGCGGAGAAGCTGATATTGATATTGCAACTAAGGATTATCCAACCAAGAAAAACAATCAAGTGCAATCTTCTTTCTGGAAGATGGCAAATGAAAAAGATTATTAGGAGGAAATAATGCCACAACCAATTATGACAAAATATAAACATGGTGAGTTAGGTGCAGACTACGGTAAAGCACCAAATGAAAAACTTCAAGCTTCTATGACAAAAAAATATAAGCAAGGAGAATTTTCTGATGCAGGTGGAAAAGCACCAAAAGAAAAACTTGCTTCATGGTCTAAAGAAAAAATTAAACACGGCTCATTCAATAGCTAAAAATAATGGCAGTAGAAATCGGAGTTGATGCAGTTAATGAACAAGAATTTAGTAATCTTGCAGCAACAGTAAAACAACGATTTGAAAAATCAGAGAATGCTCGTCAATTTGATGAGAAACGATGGTTAAAGGCTTATCGTAACTATAGAGGAATCTATGGAAGTGATATGGCTTTTACAGAAAAAGAAAAGTCAAAAGTTTTTGTTAAAATTACAAAAACAAAAGTATTGGCTTCTTTTGGACAAATTATAGAAGTTTTATTTGGTTCAGGTAAATTTCCATTGGGAATTGAACCTACGCCTATTCCAGAAGGTATTGCAGAATACGCTCATTTAAAACCACAAGGTATGAAAAAAGAATCAAATGGTTCTTCAGAAGGTATTTATGGTTATAATGGGGATGGAAGAGACTTACCTGCAGGAGCAACGGCTGATATATTAGGTGGATTGGCAGGAGAATTTGGAAATGTAGGATTTGAAGAAGGCCCTGCTCCAGATTTAAAAACAATGCCCCAAATAGAACCGGCTGCTATGGCAGCATCGGAACTGGAGAAGTATATTCATGACCAACTAGATGCAACAAGTGCTATAACAGTTTTGCGTCATGTCTTTTTTGAAATGGCTTTACTAGGAACAGGAGTTCTTAAAGGGCCATTTAATTATGAACAGCTTATTAATCGTTGGATGGAAAATCCAGAAACAGGTTCGAGGGATTATATTCCATCATCAAAACTTGTTCCAAAATTAGAGGCTGTATCATGTTGGGATTTTTATCCTGACCCTAATGCTGTAAATATGGAAGATGCTGAGTATGCTATTCAGCGTCATATTTTAAATCGTTCTCAAATGAGAGATTTAATTAATAGACCATTATTTAGAGAAGATGCTATTCGCAGATGCTTTGAAATGGGATATAGTTATACTCCTCGTGCATTTGAATCTTCCTTGCAAGATAGGGAGAATATGAATGAATTTGAAAAAGATAGATTTGAAGTCTATGAATACTGGGGTATTATGGACAAGGCATTTGTTGAAGAGGCAGGTCTTCCAATTGAAATGGAAGATGATTTGGATGAAGTTCAAGTTAATGCATGGGTATCGGCAAGTGGTCAAGTTTTACGATTAACATTAAATCCATTTACACCTGAACGATTACCATTTTCTGTTTGTCCTTATGAATTAAATCCTTATCAATTCTTTGGTGTGGGCATTCCAGAAAATATGGAAGACTCTCAACAAATTATGAATGGCCATGCAAGAATGGCTATTGATAATTTGGCTTTAGCAGGCAATTTAGTATTTGATATTGATGAAACAATGCTTGTTCCCGGACAGGATATGTCCGTATATCCGGGAAAGATATTTAGGCGACAAAGCGGTATGCCGGGACAATCTATTCATGGACTGAAATTCCCAAGTACGGCTAATGAAAATATGATGATGTTTGACAGATTTCGTCAACTGGCGGATGAATCAACAGGAATGCCATCCTATTCACATGGACAAACGGGTATTCAATCAACAACACGGACAGCCGCAGGTATGTCTATGTTAATGGGTGCATCAGCATTAAATATTAAAACTGTTATTAAGAATATAGACGATTATTTACTACGCCCTCTCGGAGAATCTTTATTTTCATGGAATATGCAATTTAATGATGATTCTCCAAAAATTGTAGGTGATATTGAAATAAGAGCACGAGGAACATCTTCATTAATGCAAAAAGAAGTACGGTCTCAGCGATTAATGACATTTATGCAAACAGCATCAAATCCTTCTCTTGCTCCATTTGTAAAATGGCATACAATATTACGTGAAATTGCTAAAACATTGGATATTGACCCTGAAAAGGTTATTAATGACCCTGAAAAGGCGGCAATATTCGCACAAATAATGGGGATGGTAAATGGAATTAAGGAAAATGCAGGCAATGGTCAACAATCACCTATGGGTCAATCTGGAGGAGTACCTCCGGGAGCAAATCCAAACGACCCAACAGGCGTTGGAGGTGGCAACATCGGAGTTGGAGGTGTACCGCAATCAGGGGAAACTGGTTTCTCTGCGGCAACTCCTCAACCTACGAGACCAACTTAAAAGGAAAAAATAAATGGTATCATTAACACCATGGGTAACACCGGGACGAGTACAAAATCCACATTTGGAATCCGTATATAATTCTACTACAAATACATGGGATATTAAACCGGTAAATGTTTCTCCATATAATTATGGTGCATTAGCTACTACATCAGATGCATGGACAAATATTAATGTAGGGATACCTACTACGTATAATCAATATTCTGGTTGCCCTGCAGGACATATTATGGGAGCAGATGGTGTATGCCGTTTAGACCCTAATTGGATTGGGGCAGGTACTACAGATGGTGGTAATGGTAATGGCGATGGTAATGGTGATGGTAATGGTGATGGTAATGGTGATGGTAGTTCCTATCAACAAAATGTATATCAAGGTGGCGGTGGACAAGATACACAAGTACAAGCAGACCCTAGTGTATGGACAGGAAATGTTACTGGTAATACTTATGCAAATCTTAAAGGTGGTTGGAATAACTGGTCAGATGAAACTTTTTATGATTATGGCTTAGACAAGGGATATTTTACTGAAGCAGGTGGCTTGGTCGGTGCGATGCAAACAACGGCTGAAGGAATAGTAGGTTCTTTAGGTCAATGGGCTAATGATAAAAAATTTCAAGCATGGTTAAGTGATGCTCAAAGAAAAGGTATTTTCAAGCTTAGTTATGATACGGAAGGTAATCTTGAAGATGCTTGGTTAATGAAAAAACGAGGCCCCCTTGAAAATGAATGGGGCGGTGGTATGTTGGAAGACATTGCTGCAAAAACAAAAGAGACTTCAGAACAAATTTGGAATGAGTTAGCAAAAGCACCTTTACTTGATACATTGGATTATAAACAAAGAGAAGTAATTACTGGTGCTCCAACTGAAAGTGCCACATCACAATTAGAAAATCAACCTAATTTATGGTGGTATGATACCATGCGTAATTGGCTAGAAGGTAAGCATGATTATACTGATGAAGAGAGATATGATAATACATATCCCGGTATTTTAAATCAAATAGGAAAAGATATTGATTTACCTAATCCAGATTATTTTGCTTGGACTAGTCAATCTCCTAAATTAGAACCAGATTATTTTGGGCCAGATGGAGGAGCAGTAGAAATATTTAAGAATGCAATGTTGGGAAATGCTAGGGAATTTGATAAAAGTGGTCTACGTATAGATATAGGTAAAAGAACAGAAATATTTGACCCATTATTAGGTAAATATGTTCCATGGTCAGCAGGATTATCGGCTGAAGGAAAAAGACGAGCAGCATCTAAAAAATTATTAGCAGAAATGGAAGCTGCAAAAGAACCTACAATACAAGAATTAAAAAAACCTAGTTTATTAATAGGCACGGTTGAGGGAAATAAAGCTAGTAATATGGTTATTGCTAGTCAAGGACAATATGTTGGTGCATCTGTTTATAAATCACCAACAAGTATAGACCCTGTTTCAGGAAAACAAGTTGGTGGCGGACATTATCAACAAAATGGTAAATTTGTTGATGCAAATAATCAAGTTAATTCTCGTGGTTCGATGTCTGATTCTATTTATGCAATGGCTAATGGTACAGCAGTGGATTCTGTTTTAGATAGAACTTTAAAAAATGCAGGTTCAGTCAGAGTTATGAAAGAAGAAGCTGAAAAAATGTTTAAAGCAGGTAAAATAACAGAAGACGAAAAAAATAAAGTTGTAAGTTATAAAAGTAAATCAGATTATCAAAGTGATTCAAATAATAAAACAATACATGAAAATGGCAGTATAACAAAAGGTTCTGAAAAGAAATTTAAAGCAGAAGTAAAAGGAACTACAAAACCGGGAACATCTGGTGGTTATCAACGTGAAGAAGGTGGCAGTAGTGGTGGTAATACAGGCTCTGACAGTAAGAAGGATGATAAAATAATTTGTACAGAAATGTATAGACAGACTAATCTTGATAACTGGAAAGAAGCTATGAAACTTTGGTATCTATTCCAGAAAAAATATCTAACACCAACACATCAAGTTGGTTATCATTTCTTATTCAAGCCATTTGTAAGAGGAATGAAGAAATCAAAAATACTAACAGTAATTGGTTCTCATTTTGCAAAACAACGTACAAAAGACATTAAACATATAATGTTTGGTACAAAATTTTCATTATTAGGTAGAATATATAGAATTATATTTGAACCAATCTGTTATACAATAGGATTACTATTAACATATAAGGAGAAACGAGCATGGCAATAGGAGCAGGCGGAGGAATTATGGCAGGGCCTATGGGTAACCCAATGGGTGACCAACCTGTTGCAGCACCTCCAGTAACAAACGAACCAATATTAGCTGATTCCGGTGAACCAATGGAAGCAGAAATAGGAAGAGAAAGAATGGGTGAATCATCACAACTAGCACAAGCAGTTGCTAATGTATCACCAGATGCAAAAGAAAGTTTAACAAATATTACAAAAGGCCAAGCAGAAGCAATAATACAAGTCTTGGCTAATTTAGGAATTAGTTCAGAGGAATCAACTGCTGTATTTGAAAATATGGATTTGAAATCTGGATTAATTATTCCAACAGAAGAAGTTATAAATGACCCAGAAGGAGTTAAGTCAAAAATTGACCAATTCGTAATGGCAATGAAAAGTAAATCTGATGAAGGAATGATGGCTACCAATGTACCAAGTGGTGCAGAGGCGGCAACAATGGACAGGCGACCTACACAAGCAATGGTGTAGCCCCTAACGACTCAAGGGCCACCTGTTCTTCCAACAGCACCCACAAGGAGAATAAAAAATGGAAGAAGAAAAATTGGATAAAAATGAAGAAGTTACGGAAACTTCTGTTGATGAAACAAAAGATGAGGTAACAGAATTATTAGAACCGACTCCCTATCGAAACAAATATAAACATGAGTTAGATAAGGAGGATTCAGAAACAGCTACCGTTCCTAAGGACACTGCTTCAGAAGAGGCAGCCACTCCCGATGAAGAACGCCCTGTAAACGCTGAAGAGAAGGTGTTTAAGAAAAGATATGATGACCTTAAACGCCACTACGATTCTACACTTTCTAAACATAAAGATGAAGTTTCGACTCTTAAAAAACAGCTTGAAAACACGGATATAATTCCGCCTAAATCGGCACAGGAATTGGAAACGTGGAAACTGAAATATCCGGATGTTTACGATATTATAAAAAGCGTAGCCATTGGAGAATCGAAGGAACAAGCAAAATCTGTAGAAAATAAGTTACAAAATTTAGAGCAAGCTCAGACTCAACTGTCAAAGGATAAGGCTGAAATTGAACTTCTAAAAATTCATCCTGATTTTAAACAAATTCGTGCAACAGATGATTTTCATGAATGGGCTAAAAATCAAGACCAAACGATACAGTCATGGTTATATGATAATAGTGAAAATCACATATTATGTGCAAGAGCCATTGACTTGTATAAGATGGACAAAAATTTTTCTGGTCATAAAAAATCAGATAGGGATTTAAAAAAAGAAGCAGCTAAAGTTGTAACAACTACTAAAAAAGATACAGGCAAAAATATAGGAGAGAAAAAGATTTGGAGTGTTTCTGAAATAGCAAAATTAAAGCCTCAACAATTTGTAAAAATGGAAAAGGAAATTGATTTAGCTAGAAGAGAAGGTAGAATCAGTAATTAATCTTAACAGTCTATAGGAGGACTAAACTATGGCAGTAGCAAAAGGTTCCGGCTATACCAACTTACCATCGGGTAATTGGTTACCGGTAATATACAGCCAGAAAGTCCAAAAGTTCTTTAGAACTGCATCAGTCGTGGAGGATATTACCAACACTGACTATGCAGGCGAGATTGAAAATTTCGGAGATACCGTCAACATTATTAAAGAGCCAACAATTAGTGTAAACTCTTACGTTAGAGGTGGACATATTGCTATTCAAAATTTAGCAGATGACCAACTTCAACTCGTAGTAGACCAAGCTAATGCGTTTGCTTTTAAAGTTGACGATATTGAAGAAAGACAATCTCATGTGAACTGGGAGTCTTTGGCTACATCTTCTGGAGCATATGCTCTAAAAGATTCTTATGACGCAAACGTCATTGCAGCTATGGTTTCTGGTGCAGGTACAACTGTAGGTTCAGACGGCTCAGGAACAGATACCGGATTCGGTACATCTGAAACTGACCCTTTGAATATTATGGCTAACTGTGCTAAGAGACTACATGGTGCTGACGTTCCAACTGAAAATAGATGGTTCTTAGCTTCACCTGAATGGTATGAGCAGCTTGCTCAAGCTTCAGCGAAGTTAATGGACGCTTCTGTTACTGGCGATGCTAAATCTGAATTAAGAAATGGCAGAGTCACAGATGGGCAAATTCAAGGCTTCAAATGTTATATGACGAATAACTTTGCAGCTTCAACAACATCTAACTATTACAAAATTTTGTGGGGACACATGAGTTCTACAGCAACTGCTAACGCAATTGCAAAAACAGAAGTCATTAGAGACCCAGATTCTTTTGCAGACGTAGTTAGAGGGTTACACGTGTTTGGAAGAAAAGTACTGCGTTCGGCAGGACTTATGGCGAGACACGTATTAATTGATTAAGGGAGGATAGAACTATGGCAACGTATGACGTAACAGGGCCGGGTGGTGTAAATCGTCCCGGTAGATTTAACCCCGGAGTAAGAACACCTTACCTCGTGGAAAATACAATTGATGTATCCCAAATTAATAGTGCTGCAGGTACAGCACAAAATGACGTGTTACAATGTCTAGATGTACCTGCAGAAACGCTAGTAATGGCGGCAGGTGTAGAAGTGTTAACAGCATGTTCAAGTTCTGTAGTTATTGATATTGGTACTACTGGAAGTTCAGCAGGTTTTTTAGACCCTGATGCTTTCGTAGATGCTTATGATGCTACAGGTGCTAGTTATGCACCTAGGGATGT
>VTLG01015362.1_pt1 | contig 12299 bp, 9 predicted proteins | sample 4694571 | NCBI WGS metagenome assembly VTLG01 (sample SAMN12604809, study PRJNA352737) | marine metagenome | biome: ENVO:00000447; feature: ENVO:00000209|ENVO:00000569|ENVO:01000036; material: ENVO:00002151; isolation source: viral sequences binned using virsorter ... | reverse complement strand
GCGTTTATTCTTTCGTTGTGTTTCATAGCATTTGTTTTTTTAATTAATCTATCTAATATAGTTGTATTCATTAGATCAGATCTATTTACTATTCTTTCATATATTTGATCAAAACTTAATCCATAATTTTTTAATCTATCTATAATATATAAAGGTACAAATCCTTCTTTCATTAAGTGTTGTGCACCTGCAGTTAGATAACCACTTATGTCATCTCTAAGATTTCTTTTTAATCTTGTAGTTATATATACAACTTTAAGTGCTTCTTTTTCTTCTAATGAGTAAGATGCAAATGTTCTTGCTCTCCAATCTTTAAATGTTCTTTTTATTTCACCTCTACCTCTTTTAAAAGGATCTTGTGTAATTTTATTTTCATAAATACCAGATTTATGTGCTTCCATAAATTCATCTGTTGGAGCCCAATAATTCCAATATTCTCTAGGTAGTCCATTATAATATTGTTCTACTTGACCTTGCATAGAACTAGGTGCTAATGCTGATAGGAACTTAACCCATGCCTCTTTCTTTTCCTCACCACTATCACTAGCCATAGCTGTTACTACTAAATTATAACCTGTAGGTATAATACCTCTACCTTTACCTTGTGCAAAACCATTTAGAGGATTTAACCCTAAGTAATCTAATGCAGGTACACTTACAAGATCACCAATATTTACACCTGGTGCTGCTAGTGTAGCTGTTAAATCTATACCTAAAGCTGATGATGGTGCACCATATTTAAATACTTCTGGTAAACTACTTGTTAATATTGTTTCTGTAAATGATGGTAATGGTTTACCTGTATATTTTTCTATTGTAGGTGATAATACTCTTAATAATCTTTCTGCTGATTCATATCCTATTAAACCAAATACACCTGCAGAAAATATCATCTGTGCCATAAAACCAGCCAAACCTGCTACATTACCAGTTTCACTAGCTTTAGTAATATAGTTTGCAAGTTGTGCTAAATAGTTATGTTGAAATGTTTTAAATAAACCAAAAGGTTTACCCAGTGCACCTAAACCTCTAGATCCATAAATACCTGGTTGTTCTAAATAATTATACTCAACCATATACTTATTAGTTTGATATGCGGAAAACTCTTTAGCTTTTTCTTTAGGTACACCTGCTTCTCTAAAGAAATTATAAAACATTAATGATGCATTTAATCTACTAACTTGCTCTGCTTTACCTGCAAAATCTTGTAAAGTTATAATCTTTAATAACTTACCAAAATCAAATACTCTTCTACCTGCAGGATCTTTTAATTTACCTGGTAATTGTAATTTAGGTGATAGACCTTTAATATCTGCAGCAGCTTCATTTAAAAACTTTTGATCTACTACACCATTTTTATACATGTATTCTATTACAGCTTTTATTTCTGCGTCTGGCATTAGTAAATCTCTAAATGCTTTAATCTGTGCTTTAGCTACTTTACCTTTATCAAAACCAGAGTACTGTAAATCAAATAATCTTGGTGCTATCATATGATATGGTTGAAATACTTGAGATAATAAAAATCTCATATTACCAAACAATAGTTTAGCATTAAGAGTTACTTGGTTTGCACCTCCAAGTATTCTAGTTAAACCAGATTTACCTATAAAGTCAGAACCTAACTCTGACATTTTTTCTATAAATTTACTTCCTGTAAGCTGACCAAATGCATTATCTTTTAATGCCTCTGCTACTTTAGCTGCTACTGGATAATCTTTACCTAGAGTAGTTTTCTTTAAACCACCCTTACCATCTGATATAGATAAAGGTTCATTTAATACTTTACCCATTTTAGCATTAAACTCAATTCTACTTGCTGCCTCTAATCCACCTTGTAGGTACTGTAGTATAGCAGTTTCAAACTCAGCTGTTTGTCTTGTAGATAAATTCTTTTCTGATAGTGTAGTTAGTCCTGGTATTTTCTTAATAAAATGTTGATTTGCATTTAACTCACTACCTAGATAACCATCTACACCTTGACGTTTTAATGAAAACTTTTTAAAGCCAGTTTGTTTTCTAGCAAAACTCATTGCCTCTTGTGCTTTTATAAATGCAGCATCTGTAAGATCAAACCTTTTAAATAATTCATTAAAAGCATTAAATGCTTCTGATCCAGCTTTATCTCTATCTCTTTTTATAATTTCTATAACATAATCAGATGATAGTCTTTCTTTATTATTAAATTTTTTACCAGTTAATGTAGCATCTGTAACATCTATTGCGTTATAATCTTCTTTTAAATATTTTAATAACGCATTAGCTGATGCTTTATTACCTGCACCTGGTGCATCAATTCTACTATAACCTTTTTTCTTACCTTTCCATTTATATACAGATACAAAAAAATCACCTTGAAATATATGAGGTATATAGTTAGGTACTTTTTCTATTATTTCTAAACCTTCTACTTTATTTTCTTTTACTGCTTTGTTATAAACATCTACAACTTTATCTGCAACACCTCTTATCTCTCTATAAATTGTAATTTGTTCATTGTCTAATTTATATTTACTTCGTAGTTCTGCATCAGTTATTTCGTATTTAAACCCACCTTCTCTTCTAGGTAAAAATGGATCTATACCAATTATATTATTTATCTCAGCATCAATTTCTATTTTATTATTTTCATTTCTTATTTGCTGTAGTTCTTCAATTCTTCTTATTTCATCTGGTGTTAAATCTTTTTTAGATTGTCTTCTTAAATTTTCATTTAAATCTACTCTAGTAGCATAATTTTCACCATTTTTTTTAGCTGCTTTAAGTTGATCTAATTCTATAGTAAATGCAGTATCTACAATTTTTTTAGTTTTAATAGGATCTTTTTGTCTTAATAAACTAAACTTAGTTAATGCACCACCATCACTTCTAATCTTTCTCATACCTACAAGTCTTACAGCTTCAGCTGCACCTTGTAGTCTCATTAAGTAATCACCTTTAGTATCTAGTTGTTTTTTACCAGGTGCAAATACTTTATCTGCAGCAAACAAAGGATCATAAGCTATAGATTCAGCTTGTGTTTCTACTTTTAATTTTTGTATGGCTATCTGATCATTTATGTATTTAACAACTGGATGATCTATAAACTTAGCTGGTACAACCATACTAGCACCTGTTGTTTGTTGACCTTCTAACCGTGTTAATAAATCAGGAAACATCTGATCTTTCATATCTCTATATTTAGTAGTACCGTCTGCCTTATATACATCTTGTTTAAATAAGTCAGGTGCTCTTCTGTCAAAACCAAATATAGCTTGATTAAAATTATGATCTGTAAATAATATCTTGCCGTATGCTTCGTTTTCTTTAGTTAAATCTTTTATAAACTTTTGTACTTTTTGTACTTCTTCTGGTGATTTAATACTTTCTCTTAGATTTTCTGGAGTAGGTAATGGTTCTTTACCTTCTTCTACTCTCTTAGAATTTTGTGATTCAAACTTAATTGCTGCTTCAGAATCTTTTAGTATTTGTTTGTGCTGAGATATTACAAGATCAACCTCATACATCTTCTCAGCTAATACACCTCTAACAGGTTCATCTCTTAATTTAGCATCTGTTTTTTCTAAAGCTATTAATTCAGATTCTAGTTTGTTTATAGCCTGTCTTTGTTGTATTAAACCTTTTTCTGTAGGTGCAGGGTTGTCTTCAAAATTTTTCTTAGCATCTTTAATATCTATTATCTTCTCATTAATTTTATCTCTAAGTAATACAGGTTTATCCTGCATACCTAATAGTTGTTTAGTCTGAGTTTCTAAATTAGTTAATTCTCTTTTAATAGGCTTACCTTCAGCTAATGGCCCTAGTATACCTAGTAATCCCCATACTGCAGCTGATGCTAATCTATCATCTTGGTTAGCTTCCCAACCTGCACTTAAATATCCTGTAGATCCTAATACTGCCATTCTAGGAACTATATTTAGTTTGTTTGCAATATTTAATATTTTACCAGTACCATAACCATATGCACCAGCAGTTGCAATATCTGCTAAACTACCATCATCAATCTCACGAGTAATATCAGTAATAGCTATACCTGCAGGTAATGATCCACCAGCAGATAAAAATCTACCTGTACCTCGAAGTGCTCTAGCTGTTTTACCTACACCTCTTAGAGCTTGTAAGCCTTGACCTACTTTAGCTGTACCTCTAATAAAAGGATGATAAGTTAATACTGTAGGTATTGCCATACCTAAACCATACCAAAACTTTTCACTAAATCCTTCTGGTTTTATAAATTCTTTATCATATTCTGGTCCAAGACCATGTGCAATATCTTTTAAATAATCTTCAGCATGATCAAAGATACTATCTTCTGTAGGTTCAAACCCTAAAGTAGTTCTACCCCAATCATAGAATCTATCCATACCTCCAGGTATACTACCTATTAATTCTGCAGCATGAGATAAACCAGATTGAACACCTGCAAAAAAATAATTAGGTTTGCTTCTAGCATTCTCTGTTCTTGTAAGTAAATTAGGATCTAACTCTTCTGGGTCAGCACTAAATAAATTCATATTAAAGAAGTTCTTTTCTGTGACAAGATCACTACCATATTGGTTAGTGTCTATGCCAGCTTTAAGATACTCCTTCATCGCAGGATGAAGTTTATCAAACTCTTCCTGATTAACAGTTTGTATATCCATCTATTTAGTTAATTGAAATCTTTTAATGTAATCAAATAATGATGTACCATTACTATCTTCTTTATTAAACTTTTTGTCAAATCCAGATTCAACATATTGTCTCATTCCAAGTCTACCACCTAAATGTGCGGCAGCTATTAACCCATTTAATGTTATAATTACACCATTTACTTCTTTACCAATTGACTCATCTAAATTATTTTTTTGTATATACTTAACTATATCATTAACATGCCAGCTATACACTTTTTCTTGTAAGTCTTTATCATTTAAAAATTCTTCATTAGTAAATTTTTCTTTAGTTTCACGCTTATAATCTTTAAGTCTTGCATCACCAAATTGATAAGCACCCATATAACCTTCTTTATTTACTACCATGTAATTATCAGAACTTTCTGATTTTTTTAAAGCAGATTGGAAATCCATATCTTTAGAAGCCGATAAACCAAACTCTGTTCCTGCACCCAGTCCTACATTAGCGTTAGGGAAATCTTCTTTAATCTTGTCCGATAAAGATTTTTCTTTAGGCTCTTCTGGTTGATTTGGTTTTTTCTTAGGTATAATAGTATTTGCTGGTGGTAGTTCTTCTATTAATATTTCATCACCTTTCTTTTCATCTTTTTTTAATTTAGTAATATCATCTTTTTGTAGTTTTGTTCTTTCTGTTGGTTCTAATATTTCCAAACCTTTTATAAAAGTATCACTAGTAATATCATTAAGATCTGGGAAGAATATATTATATATTCTTGTAAAGTCTTTAAAGGCTTTATCACCTGCTCTACCAGGTAAGAAGTCTTCTCTCTTAGGCTCAACCATCTGGCCATCTACAAAGAATTTATCTGCTATATCCTTCACATAGTTTTGTACTTGTGTTGGTAATTTTGTAAAGTCTTTAGGTGAGTCTGTATAGAAATCAACTAACACTCCTAAATCAAATGTTTGAGTAGTACCATTAGCTAAATCTATAACTACTTCACCTTGATTATTTACAGTAGGTACATAACCATCAGCAACTCTAGGTGCTGTTATAGTTTGACCTTCTGGAGGGAATACCTCACTTCTATCTAAACCAGCCATTATTGCTCCTGCTGATTTAGTATAAGTATCCATAGTCTTATGTTGTTCTAAAACTATTTGATTTAATTGGTCAGTAAGTCCTTTTCTTTCTTCATCAGTTTTTGCTGCTGCAATTCTATTTGTTAATTCTAACATTTGATTAGCTATTGCACCACCTTGTGCTGTTATAACATCTGACATTATTTTATAATTCATATTATTAGTATACAGAATACCATCAGTAGGATCAATATTATTATCATATAATTTTTGATTTATAAACTGTGCTCTTGCTTCTGTATTATCTGGGAATTGTGCTTTTGCATTTGCAGTTATAAGATTAACTTGTACAAACTCTAAATTTTTTCTACCTGCTTCAGTTGTAGGGAATGTATTTAATATACCATAACCTTTAGCAGTTAATGCTGCAACCTTAGTAAGTTCATCTGTGATTGACTCTGGTGTTGCTACACCTTCTTCAGCTTTTTGTATATTCATTAATAACTTATCTGCTTTAGGCATCTTAGTTATTTCTGATATTCTAGCTTGATGTAATTCTTGTTCTTGTTTAAATCTATCTTCACCAGATATGTATGGGTCATATATTGTAAAACCTTCACCTGGATTTTGTGCCATAAACTTAGCAACATTTAATTTTACTGTATCCATATCTTTAGCTTCAAATATACTTCGATTTTGTAAAAACATAAAATTAGAAAATCTATCTGCTATTTGATTTATACTTAAACCTTCCTGTACACTTAAACCAAATGCCTCTGGGTTTGCTGCAAGTATATTAGCTATCTCTTGTCTATTTTTAAATGCAAGTTCTGTTAAATCATATGCTTCATTTTCTCTGTTTAACGAATTACTTGACGCTGTAGCATTTACTACTACATCTCTTTCTGCTGCTTCGTTAAGACCTTCAAATGTACCAATAGTTAAATCCCCAAGTGAACTAGTTGCAAAGTCTGTTAGTATTCCCATATTATTCTCCTAATTTTACCATTAAACCTTTTACATCAGCAGGTTTCATATCTGGCATTTCTAATTCTTTTTTTATTGCTTCTTCATTTTGCTTCATCTCAAATTTTCTTTCAGCTACTTCATTAAAGAAATCAGTATCTTTAGCATCACCTAAATTAATTTTAGCTGGTATATTTGCTAATGATGCTTCACCAGTTATCATCATAGCTACTATTGGTTCTAATAATTTTGCAACATCAACTGTCCATTTACCTTCTAAGAATCCAGCAAATGTAATTACTTTAACCAATGCCTCAATAGGTATTCCCATTCTTAGTAAAGTAAACATTCTTTCCATGTTTTCTTTTTTCATTAAACTTTCGTATACAAAATCAGCAGCTTCTTCAATTGATGCTGTTTGAGGTGCATGTTCCCAAGGATAATTTCCAGGTTCATCTGTTAAAGATTGTCCTGGTATTGGTGCATCAAAAGCATTATCTTCAGGTTCAATATAACTACCTTGTTCTTGCATAGTTTGAGTTTTAAATTTTTCTATTAATTTATCTAGTTCCATTATGCTTTATCCTTTGCTATAGTTTTATATCTAGATTTAGTACTATATAAATATCTAATAGTATTTTGTAATTGTGCATATTTATAAAATGATGCTTCTTGAATATCTGAAAAACTTGGTTGTTTTGCTGTAGATCTTCTAAAGTTTAATGGTACTTGACCTCCAAGTTTTGTACTAGGATTTACTAAACTTACTAAAGGTGTGTCACCTCCTGATTTTTCTTTCATAAAATTTAAAATATCATAAGCTCCATCAGCTATATTTTTAACTGTTTCACCTGCAAAAAAATCTTTAACACCTTTACCTATATTTGATATATTTTCTAATAAACTCATAATTCTCCTATCTGTCTAATATTGTTTTAATTCCAAATTTACCAAGCACCTGTATTAACTTAGATGTTTTATCTGCATCTTGTAAATCTAGATCTGTTGATCTTTCTAATGCTGCTATAGCAAGATTATGTGCTCTATTTAATTCCGTTTCTGAAGAACTATTAACCCAAGCTGCTTCATCTCTCCATTGTTGCCATAATGCTGACAATCCAAAGTTAGATAAATTTAAAAGGTTTTGAGCATTTAACTGATTAGTTGCATTTGTAACTGTAGTGTTAGCAGTATTAATTGTTCTTCTCCATTCAACATTTGATTGATCAATAACTCTTTGGTTTTGTTGATTAAACTGTTGTCTTTGATTTTCTATTTGTGCATTAAATTGATTTAATACTTGTGCTCTATCTGCATTTGATTTATCTACTGCTATTTGATTACCTGCATTTATACCTGCTATTTTATTACCTTCAACTACTGCAAATTGATTCATAGCGTCTTCTCTTGCAGCATTTTGTAATTTTATTTGCTGTGATAAATTAGAGTAAAATTGATCTACTTGATTTTTACTATTAGCATTAAATTGTGCTGCAGCATTTGCTGCTGCTTGATCTGATAATAAGAACGCTTGTCTTACATTTAAATTCTGTAGTGATGCTTGTTGTCTATTAGACAAGTTAGTCATATCCATTTGAAAATAACTATTTGCATTTGTTATGTTAGCTTGTTGTCTGTTACTAAGATTTTGAAATATCATCTGTTTGTAAGTATCAGCATCTGCTTTTGCTATAGGTATAGAAGCAGTTAATAAACCATCAGCTAATGCTTCAGCCATCATAGAACTAGAACTTAATCCTCTATCAGCCATAGCTGCTTGAGTAGCTTTAGCTACACCTCTTAGGTATGCTGGTAAAGCTGAACCAGTTGATAATGATGTTTCAATATCTTGATTAATTTTTGCTAACTGTCCTCTAACAGTTGCATCGGCATCTACTGTTCCTGTTGCAGCTACTGCAGGTGCAGTTAATCCTGACATTTGTTCAGCTGTCATAGTTGGAGTTTGTCCAGCTACTTGTGCTGCTGCCATACTTGCAGGGGTAGCAGTAGTTTGTTGTCCTGCTGCTGTAGATCCAGGTACAGTTGTAGGAGTAATCGTAGGTACAATTCCAGCTGTAGGTGTAGCAGCTACTACTTGACCTGTTAATCCTGCTGTTGCCATTGTTTCAGTAGGTTGTACAGTTTGTAGTGTAGGTGTTACTTGAGTACCTGTAGGTAAATTTGGTGTATTTAATATTGTATCAATTACAGAAATAACTTTACGACTACCAGCCTGTTCTGTTGTTGTTGGTTGTAGTGCACCCTCTGGCAATGTTGTAGTATTAGGTGCGTCTGTAGTTGCCATATTTATCTCCCTTGTCTGTTATATTTTTTGAAGCTACGCTTCTCCTGTTTATTTTTATTTTTTTTATGTACTCGTGGTCGTTTCTTAGGTTTAGGTCTTTCTTCAAAAGATTTAAACTTTCGTGCCATTATGGTTTAGTAGGCCACGTAGCATCTTCACATTTAGCAACAGTATCTTTACCTGCAGGAAAATCCCTTAGTTGTTGTCTATATGTTTTCATGTCATCTGATAAAGTATTATCAGATAAAGCTAGGTAATCAGTATCAGCAAGAAGTCTATTTCTTCTATCTCTAAGATTAGCTAATGCTCTAGCTGGAGCAGCATCTGCAACAGCTTTTTCTTCAGCATCTCTTGCAGCTTCTTCTTCAGCTGTAAACTGTACTTTAACTCCATTTATATTATGAAATCTTGGCATAATTTATTCCTTATTTGTTGTTGTTAATTGTTAAGCAATACCATAAAGGCAAATATCTCCAGCATCTATGTTGCCACTTTCCATTTTAAATTGAAATCTTGTAATTGCAGTTGTTGTATTAAAATATCCAGCTGCACGAGTATTAAAACTATATTGTTCATTTGCATCCCCATCATAAGTGTAATTACAATTAGACATAAAATGTTTAACAAATGTGTCAGAACTTGGATTAAAAATATGCAAATATCCTGAAAGATTATCAGATGCTTGTGATCCATCAAGATTAAAACCAAGCCTTTGAAAGTTTGTGCTTTGAGCTAAATCAGCTCCTGTATCATAAGCAAGAGTAGCAACAACATCATCTTGTCTATGTTGAGATTTAAAAAATGTAGAAGTTATAGTTTGATTATAACTTGTATTTGTTCCTGTATCACCTTGAAAAGCAAACTCTGCACTATCAGCAGATGGATGTATATTTTTAAAAGTAAATAAGTATTCTTTATATGTACTGTCAATTCCTGAAGTAAAGCTAATTGTGGATGAACTTGATGCTGTTTGTTTAGATAAAAATGTCATACTACCTAATCCAGTAATACTTCCAAAAACTGTAGCTGATCTTACACCTCTATTATTTAATTTAACTATGCTCATTAGCTATCCTTAATTCCATAGAGTTTGATTGTGCCAGCGTCTATATTACCTGATTTAAATTTAAATTGTGCAGCAGTTACTGCAGCAGTTGTATTAATATACCCCCCTATTCTCATAGTATTAGCGTGACTACCATTATTATAATACGAACTTACACTCATATAATGTTTTACAAAAGTTGTAGAGGATGGATTAAATAAATATATTTCTCCACTTACACTTTCATCATTACCATTACCAACATTATCTTCGGCAGTTAAATATTGAATTGCAGTTGATTGAGCCATATCTACACCAGTTTGATAACCTAAAGTAGATTCGCTACCATTTTCTGCATGATATGTTTCAATTGTACTAGATGTTTTTGTTAAATCGTAAGAGTGACTAGAAGTATCATCTGAAAAATTAATACCAAAACCTTTTCCATTTGTTTGCGGATGCATATTTATAAATTTAAAAACATAAATAGGATATGTGCTATCCAAGACTACATCTGAACTACCATTTACAAATGAAAGAGTAGCACTAGAACTAGCAGTTAAAGTTTTAATAAGTGTTAATGCTCCACTTGGCATTCCAGCAGTTGATGTAACAGCACTTAAACTATTGTTGTTGTATTTAACTAATGCCATTAAGAAACTCCATAAAGTTTAAAAGTTCCAGCGTCTATGTTACCACTAGCCATTTTAAATTGTATTTCATCTATTGCTGAAGTAGTATTAAAATAACCAGCAGTATAATAAGTGTTACTTCCACTATCTGCTTCGTAAAAATTAAATTTAGCTATAAAATGTTTTACAAAAGTTGTGTTTGATGGATCAAATAAATGTAATTCACCAGCTAAACTTTCATCATTTCCATTGCCTACACCATTTGCAAGATGTTGATGGTCAGTTCCTTGTGCTAGATCATCATTAACTAAATATGCAAGGTCTGTTGTGCTATCAGATTCGGTATGAAATGATCTAAAACATGTTGATGTTATAGTTTCGTTAAAACCACTTCCACCAGAAGCATTTCCTTGAAACTCAAAAATATGATTATCCGTTGCTGGATGCATATCATATATTTTTATAATATACTCTTTATAAGTAGAATCTATACCAGACGTAAATTGTATAGTAGCACTACTACTAGCAGTTTGTGTAGAGATTAAAGTCATAGCACCACCAGAAACACTTGCTGGTAAAGCTGTAATCGCAGACAAGGAATTATTATTGGCTACTTTGATTGCCATCTGTTATCCTTTAGGGTTATCGTCTTTAATCTTTTTAATTCTTGCTTTCCAAGTATCTATGTCTTTATAAATTTCATCAAGCTGGTCGCCTATGTCTCCATATAAATTTTTTCTAGTTACTCTTATAACATTATTATTTTCTTCTGTTGTTGCAGCAGAATTATAAGTTTCTAATTGTTCATCAGTTGGTTTAGCAATATCATAATTCCAAGTTTTAATATAAGGAGAACTAACTCCGTCAACCATATCATCTTGCAAAGATACTTTTGTATTATCCCAACTCTTTGAGTTTGCTTCTAAATATTTTTTAATTTTTGTTGATAGTTGTGCCATATTATAATCCTATTAATTTAATTCCCCAAGCAAATCTATTAGCTGCATCATTTGTTATATCTTTATCTGATCCGCTTTCATGTCTTACAGCAAAATCAATGTAATCACTTGATCCATTTAAGGTAAATATTCTTGTAACAGATTGTGTCAAATAATATTCATTTCTTGCCATAGCTCTACCTTGTTCTCCACCATTTACTCTTATAAAAACTCCAGAAATATCCCAATCATCTCCTGATGAAAATTGACTTGTAACATGAATTAAATACTTTCCAGCTTCTTGAGGAGTAAATCTATGTGAACTAGTATCCCAAGCACTATCTGTATCTAAATCTTCTGCCCAAGTTGAAATTAAAGTAGTAGTGCTATTTGCTATTGTTTGTGAAGCAGATGCTTTAATCATAAAAGCTGGAGTATTAACAGCTTTTATATATGAGTAATCAACTCTTTTTAAAGTACCAGCATCTGAAACTAAAAACTCATCTGTATCTGCTGGTGTTGCACCTAAAGCAGTTTCTCCAGAAATAATATCCTGTGCTAGCTTTGCATTGGTTACAGTTCCATCGCTTGGAGTTCCAAGATCAAGAACATTACCTAATATTATTATAAAATCTATAACATCACCTGTTGCTAAGTTTGATGCAAAAGTTATTGTTGAACCAGCAATAGTAAAAGAACTACCTGGTTTTTGTA
>VTLG01000355.1_pt1 | contig 12299 bp, 4 predicted proteins | sample 4694571 | NCBI WGS metagenome assembly VTLG01 (sample SAMN12604809, study PRJNA352737) | marine metagenome | biome: ENVO:00000447; feature: ENVO:00000209|ENVO:00000569|ENVO:01000036; material: ENVO:00002151; isolation source: viral sequences binned using virsorter ... | reverse complement strand
ACCACAGAGTAGTAAAGATAATTAACACTGCTAACTCAGCAGAGGATACATACTACTCAAGATTCATAGCAGATAACAGCACATCAGGTGCAGGTTATTGGCAAGAGTATGTAGCTCCAAATGTATCAGTAGGTTTAACAGCCTCAACGATGCCACATGAGTTAGTAAATACAGCTACCAATGTATTTGTCTTCCAGCCAATCAGTTGGACAGAGAGATTAGTTGGTGATGATACAACCAACTCACACCCTAGTTTTGTTGGTAAAAAAATTCAGCAGTCTTTCTTCCACAGTAGCCGCCTTGGATTCTTAACAGATGACAACGTGTCTCTTAGTCAGGCTAATGAGTTTTATAACTTCTACCATGTCTCAGCTCTAGCTCAGGTAGCTAGTGATCCTGTTGACCTAAGTACTTCAAGCATCAGACCAACCCTACTAACAGGTGTACTACCTACAGCTCAGGGTTTGATCTTATTCAGTAAGAACCAACAGTTCTTGATGTTTGCACCTAATGGTATTTTCACACCTACAACCACAATTATTCGTGGTATCTCAAACTTTGAGATGGATATCAATATAGATCCTGTAGACAATGGTACTAATATAATCTTCGTCAGTAAGACCCCCAGCTACACGCGAATCTATCAGATGACCACATCAGGTCAAGAGATGAATCCAAGCGTTGTAGACATCGGTAGAGTCGTCTCTGAGTGGGTTCCTGATACTGTTACTAATCTATTAGCCAGTCCTCAGAACTCATTCATAGCAATGTATGGTCCTACTAAACAGGACATATATTTCTACCGTACATATAACAACGGAAGAGAAGAGACTATGCAGTCTTGGTTTAGATGGTCTTTACCAGGAACTGTACAAACAGTAGCTGTTGATTCAGATGTTATGTATGCGGTCACTATGCAAGGTGGTCAATACACATTGGTCAGTGCAAGTATGAATCAAACTCCAGAGGAAACAATTCTTGTTAACTCACTTGGAGAGAAGATGAATCCTAGTGTTGACTTATATGCAACAGCTAGTTCAGTTGTATATGACACCAGTGATCCTGTTAATCCTTTCTCAAAATGCTACATACCATTCAATAACGTTTCAGGGTTAACACCTGTCATGGTTATTGCTAGTACAGCTGCCAGTTTATCTAACCCTACATATGTTGAGTCAGGATTCACAACGACTCCTACTGTAGGTACTGATGGTACTGGTACATACTTCAAGGTTCCATATAAGGATCTTAGTGCCACAGCTGTAGCAGCTCTAGTTATTGTAGGGTTTAAATATACAATGGATGTCTCACTACCTAAGACGTACTACAGATTAGACCCTGAAGGTAAACAATCAGATTATTCCTCTACACTAACCATAGCCAGATACAAGTTCTCAACTGGTTTATCAGGTGTACTAGGCTTCAAACTAAAACGAAAAGGAACTACAGATTATACAGACGTACATGCAGTAGCAGAAGCTAACTTCTATATAGCTAATGACGTACCACTAGCTGATCAATCAGTAGTTAACGTACCTATACATCAGAAGAATGAGAACTTTGATCTGAATGTATATAGTGATTCACCCTTCCCTGTATCACTAACAGCAATGATGTGGGAAGGATACTATTCACCCCGATTTTATAGACGAGTATGACCACCCTTAAAGAAAGAAAGGATCTAGGAAAAAAGACTTTAGAGATCATTAGCTTAGCTGCTGGTGGAGATGGCTTTGCTTTGGATTATCTATGGATGTGGGCTAGATGCTCACGTTGTTTAGATGACATCTTTGATGATGACCACCCTGTCTCTAGAGAAGAGTTACTTGAGGTATTTGAATACTTATTAATTAAGATACCTACTAATCCTTTCTTTACTGAATATAGGGAAACATTACTTTCACAGCATGTCTCTATGTATAACGCATGGATGGCTGCAAACGAATGGGATAAAGGAGACAAGACAGATAGAATCTATGCTCATGTATGGAGAGATACTCATCATGAGTTAGTTCCAATCGTGGCTCTGTTGACACAAGGTCATGAGAAAATGAAAGAGGTTTCTAATCTCATTCGTAAAACATTTAAAAAAGAATTAGGAGATTAAATTATGTCAGGTGGTGGTGGTGCAGATGATGCTATAGATTTCCAGAACCAACAGATACAGAAGACCTACGAATATGATGCCATGATGTGGCATTATAACTATAACCATTCAGTTCCTACAGTTGAACAAGGTGGTTATCTAGGAAGTATGGGTAAAGATGCGGGTGCGTATGCAAACTTTAATCTTCAACCTGGACAAAGAGGTCAAATACATAGACAGTATGATCAAGCTGTTCTTAAACAGGATCATGCAAAACTAAATGCAGCTAGGCAGAAGTTATTCCAAACAACAGAAAGAGATAGAGCTTTTGACTATGGTGAAGATCGTAGACAATTTGATTATCAAGTTCAGACAGATGTTCGTAATGCCCAGCTATCAACTAAAGATGCACAGTTAGCTTTAAACAGTGCGGCTCAGAACAATGCTTACAACAGAGAACAAAAGATACTTCAAGAACAGATAGATCAACACGCATTTGAAGAAAGGCAAAACTTACTTGACTTTGATTTTGATACCTTTGGTTTAGGTTTTAAAAAAGAAGAACTACTTAATCAACTAGGGTTATCACAAAGTCAGTTAGATTCTGAATCATTAAAGTCTTCAGCTGACTTAGCTACACAGCAGAGATTAAATGCAAGTGCTCAAGGTAGGGAAAATATACAACTACAAATCAGAGAGAATGAACTTAATACTGCTGTTGCTAAAAATCAACTTGACTTAAACACATCTATAACAAAGGCTGCTACAGAATCGCAAGCAGTAGGACAACAAGCAGCTTTAACTGAAGGCAAACTACTCAGTGAAGAGCAACGAGCTAAGAAGTTACTAGGTCAGAAAACAGGTGATGCAGCATTCGATGTAGCTGAGGCACAGTTAAAGTTACAATCTAAAACAGGTGATGTAGCTGCTACAAAACAAGGATTAACAGAAGACTACTTAGTTAAAGATGCAGCTAATAGATTTAATAGAGCTGCACTTGGTATTGATACAGAACAAGTTAAACAAAGAAGAGACTATCAAAACGATTTAATAGCACGTGAAGTTGAGAACCAAAGAGCTACGGCTGCATTTGGTGCTCAGAAAGCTAACCTAGAAGGTTTAAATCGTGTAGGACAAGCTTCAGTATTACAAGCTGGTCGTTCCCAAGGGAAAAACATAGTTGCTTATCTAAGTTTAATTGGACAACAGCAATCAGAACTTGTTGATTCTGTAGTCAGAGCACAGACTATTGGTCAAAGGAAACAAAGAGAAAACAAGGTACAAGCTTTAAATGACATACAAAGATCAGCTATTAAAAGTCAGCAATTAGATCTACAAGCATTAGAGAATTTAAACAAGTTAACACTTGGTTTATCTGAAGCTGATAGATCACTTGATTTAGCAACAACACAAACTGGTCTTGAATTAGGAAAGATAGGTAAGTCGGTACAAGATGCAACTGAACTTACAGACATAACTGTTAAAGATCTACAACGTGAAATCTCTGCACGTAAAGGTTTGACAGCCACAACTCTACAAGACATCCAAGAGGGTGTTACTGCTAAACGAAGTGAAGCTGCTATTACAGGTACAGATCTTACTCAAAGACGTACAGGTGAGCAGCAACTAACAGGTAATAGAATTAGTACACTTCTTGCAGAGATAGAAGGTAGACAAACACAAGATAGTATTCTTCAACAAGAATTATCTAATAGATCATCTTATGCAGCATCTGGATATGATATAAATCGTAGAAGTACTGATTCAGAACTACAACGATTAGCTAATCAAAAAGGTTTAAACACAGAGATAGTAAACCGAATGAGTCAGAGTGCTAGAGAAGCTTATGGTATGAATATTCAAGATATTAACCAAGCTAGAAATCAAGCTGACTTAATAGCTAATGCAAGAGTCATGCCATCACCAAGAATGGCACCTGGTCAGCAAAGACCACAAGCACTTCCTGAGATAAGTTGGGAACCAATTCCAACACCTGTAGTACCACCAGCTCCAGTCCCAGGTGCAAAGATGAGTGCTCCAACTCTAGGTGCATTAGATTATGCATCAGGTATTGGTATGGGTGCGTTAGCAGGTTTAGGTACTTATGCAACAATGAGTGGTTCTGCATTTGCAGGTACAGCTATAGCAGCAGCAGCACCATACGCTGCAATAGCTATAGGTTTAGGAACAGCATTAGCAACATTCTTTTAATAATTAACTATGGGTAAAAGTAGGTATCGCGGGTACGCTCGTAGATCTGGATATAGACCTATTGAACTTCCTGATGAATCACAGAAAATCCTGAGTGAAGGAGAACGTCTCTTACGAGGGATGGATCGTGCGGAAGATCAAAGAAGGCAACAGGCTCAATCCACTAACGAGTGGCTAAACGCAAAAGCAAAAGTAGAAGCTAATGATCGTCAGCAGAACTTTGATCTTACAAATATGTATGCTGATGAGTTTAGAAAGCAGACAGATAAGAACATCAAGAGAGATTTAGAATCTCTTGAAACTCAAAAGAGAGATGCAGAATTAAAGAGTCAAAGGAAGTCATCTCAAAAAGATTTCCTTATGAAGATGGCTCCTAGCTTGTTAAAAGCTGGTACTGAAGTTGCTGAGATACAACAACAAAAGTTATATGATCGTGTTAAAACTGACATGATCAACTCTGGTTTGACACCAGAGGAACAGAGAACTATAGCTTTTACTGATTTCTCAACCAAGCAAGGTGAAGCAGCTTTTAATGAAGTAAAGAATAAACTTGAAGGAAGATTATCACCAGAGGAAATAATACAACTTAAGCAATTAAGTGGTAGAGAGAAATGGGCTAGACAAAAATACTATGCTCAGAACTTTGGTGCTTCAGAATGGGTTAGACAATGGAATGCACCAGAGTGGTATTTAAAACCTTTTAAGTTCCCTGATGGAAGAGAACTCACACCTCAACAGGTAGAAGGTGGTCTAGGTACTACTCAGGATTACTACGTTTTAAAGCAAGCTTTTGAAGAAGAGCTATACGGTAAGTTAGATACAGGACATCTTTTATTAGCGTCTGAAAGTAAACCTTTTATTGATAGACATGTAGATACAGTCGTTAAAAAGATAGAGACTTCTAATCAAAAGAAGACTATAACTAATGACTATAATTCTAATCGTACAAACCTATTAAGTAGTATTAAAACACAAGGGGAGAAAGACCCTGGTGGGGAATGGTTAGGATGGGTTGAAAGGCAAGCTGCTACCAGTGGTAGTAAGAAGTATTGGACTGAGTATTCATTTGAGATCTTAGCTGATGCTGCTAAAACAGGTGAGTTTCCACTTCATGACTGGGAAGCAATAAAAGCTCAACAAGTTACTATTGATGGTCAAAAGAAATCAAAGTCTGTAAGTGATATCTTTAGAAGTAAAGCTGCTGTTGTTGATGAAGCATTTAATGCTTATGAAAACAAGAGAACAAAAGATTTTGATAACAACTATAAGAATTTCTCAAATCAAGCTTTACAAGCTGTAGGTGAATTTAGACAAATTGAAGGTCGTCATATGACCGACGATGAAGTAGATCAGCTACGAGCTAAGTTTGTAATTTGGGGAAAGGAGCCTGAATGGTTAACAAATTATAGAAGCCAACAACAAGTAGAGCTTGAGCAAGGTGATATATATTTAAAAAGAAAAGCCGATAGAGGTGAGCTTTCTTTTATGGAGTTAGCTGGTAGTCGTAGATATAATAAAGTTTTAGTTGATAAATATACAGATAAAACATACGATGGTCCAAATTCCTTTGACTCTAAAGAGATAGAAGGAGGTATAAAAGCAGCTGTTCAAACTGCTCTTGGTGATTTAATACCATCTGATGAAAGAGGATTTGAAGCTAGAACTATGGGAGCTTATGCTTTAAATACTTTAAGAGAGCGTGCTCATGATGGTATAGCTGGTGGTCTTTATCAATCTCCTAGAGATGCATACATACAAGAAGCTAGAGCTTTAAGGGATGAGATAAAAGCTGGTGACGGTGTTTGGGAACTTAAAAAGAATCTTCTTGGAGATCCTATACGTGGGATGAAAGGAGGATTTAAATACTTAGATTCCAAATATACTCGTGACTTTGACACAGCATCCATTGCTTATGAGAGAGCTGCTAAAGAAGATAAAGCTGGATTCCTAACAAAACCAGGTACTGTTGATACAGATGATATTAATGATTTAAAAAATATAGCTAATGGTGGTAAGTTCCCTAACTTTGTAGGTGTACTAGCTAATAGAGTTTATACAAATAAAGGTCATTATGAAATTATTAATGGTTTATTAAAAGCTAATGGTGAGGATGAAATAGAACCACCTGGTATAGCTAGGACAGAAAACTATGTATCTGAAAGCTACAAACGACTAATACATAACAGACCGTCCTTATCAAAAACTATAGAAGCTGTCACTAAAACAACAGAACAACTTAATCCTGGTACAGATGTTGATGAACCAGCACTGAACCTAATGAAGGATAAAGAAGCTGTTGCTAAAGGTGGTGATAACTATGTACTTGATAAGAGTGGAAGAACTAACACTGTAGACATAGCCAGCTATGCAACTGGTGATGTCTATAACACATTCAGAGTTGGTAATGGTGTTGAGTTTGGTGTCTATAAATTTACTGGTAAAGAGATTGGTGAAGCTATCGACAAAGGGATAATCAGCTCAACTGATATCTTTGACCAAGCTACTCAAGAGACACTACAGCTAGAGAGATTTGAAAGCACAGGTGAAATCAACCTAGATGGTTATACACTTCCAGGTGTAGGTCAAGCTTGGGTTGTACCAGAGGTAAGTACTAATGAAGCATTGCGTACAGTCTTTGGAGATTTAACAGCAGGATTAGCAAAGAACGTTGTTAAAGAAGAAGGCATTGAAGCTATAGCTACTGTTGCTGATACTGGTAACAAACTTAGAAAAGCTGTTATCAATAAAATAAAAGATCCAGCAACTAAAGCATTCTTTAAACGTCTAGGTAATACAGTAGTTCAAGAAACAAAAGAGATCCTAGCTGAAGAGAAAACAAACTTAGGTGAAAAGTTAGCTGAATCTACAAAAGAAGATGTTAAAGATTTAGCAAGTTTGTTTATGCAAGCTATGGCTGAAGTTGATGAGCAGATGAAGAACTATACGATTAATAAACGTACCAGACGTCTATATCCAATAGACCCTAATAACACTTTCTCTCAAAGAGGCATCAACCCATACAAATTAAAACCTGAACTATTTGGAGAGTTTTACCAGTGACAATACGAGATAAATTAATTGATGAGTTCGAGACAGAACGAGAAGAAGATGAAGAGCGTATTCGTCAAGAGGAACTTTTAAAGCAACAACAAGCACAAGAAGCCAGTACTTCTACAGAGAAAGCTCCAGCGGATTACAACCTTGGAGATAACGTAAAAGAACTTGGTGGAGCTATTGTTGGTGGAGGTATAGATATCTACAACAGTGTTGGTTCTTTACCTAAGCTGTTTGATAAAAGATTCTACCAACCTACTAACCCTGAGAACCCTTGGGAATACGATGCACCTTGGTTAATTAAAGGTGGTCCAGTTGCTAAGACCAGATGGGGAAAGTTTATACGTGGAGGTACGGAACTAGCTGGTGGTCTTGTAGGTACAGGTAAAGTCCTATGGGGTATTAAAGGTCTTAAAGGAGTTGCTACAGCTGCTAAGGCTACACGTATGGGTCGTATCGGATTAAGTGCTGTACAAGGTGGTACTTATGATGTAATCAGTAACCAATCTCAAGAACAAAACTTAGCTAGATCACTAATTGATATCAAACCTCAGTGGGCTGGAGTACTAAACCCTATAGCTACTAGAGAGGATCAATCACCTGCCATGAAATCTATGATGAACATAGGTGAAGGTCTAGGTATTGGTGCATTTTTTGATATAGCTGTAGAAGGTATGGGATGGGGAGTCAGATCATATTCTGATTCATTGAAGAAGGCTTCTAAGAAGATAACTAAACCTGATCCAATCACTAAAGCTATTGATGCTAGTAGTGAAGTTGAGTATGGAAATAAAACTCAGATAGTTGAACAAGGTACTATCAAGTCTTATGAGAACGCTAGGAAGAGATCTAAGAAGAAAACACCTGCTTGGAGATACTTACCTAAAGAACAGAAAGAACAACTAAAACAAGTCTACGCTGAGAAGAACAATATGGATTGGGGTCCAAACAGAGATCCTAATCGTAGAGCTATTAAACAAGGTAAAGCAAATAAAGAGTTAGCTCTTGAGCAACTTGAGTTTGACTTCAGTAATAACTTTAATCGTCCTAACCCTGCTTACAACAAAGGTGGAGATATAACTGATAACCAAGCGTTATCTAGTTCTTCTAAACCTATGAAAGGTGTAAGAGACATGATACAGATTCGTAATGATATAACTCAGAAGTATGGTTCTCCAAGGGGAACGATCACTGAGGCAAACATCAGAAGGAATGAGTATCAAGCACCAGGTATGATGCTTAGAGAAAGAGATGCACTAGCTAAGAATCTTGTAGCTGATCCTTCTTATCAAAAGATATACGGTGAAGCAATGCCAGAGGCTATTGCTGAAGACTTAGGTAATGCTGGTGCAGATCTAATTAAGTTTGTAAATGACTCAGGTCATAGCAGATTAATAGATGTACCACAAGAAGACGTAGTTAAGTACATCAAAGCAAAAGATGCAGATAGACCTACAGCTATTGAAGGTATAGGTACACTCAACAAATCTCAGTTAATAGCTACAGATACAGTTCTTGGTCAGCTTCTTTATGAATCTAGAGACTTAGCAAAGGCAGCTCTTAGTGTTGCTGATGAGATAGATGTAGCTGCACCTGGAGGTGTCTTAGATGGAATCATGGCTCGTTACTCAGCTGTTGCAAGGATGAGAAAAGAGACCAGTATGCTATCTAGTTTTGAACTAAGAAAGTTTAACTCTGGTAATAAGCTAAAAGATACTATTCAAGAAGCTGATATACGTGGTAAAGCGTCTGATGCTGCAGCCAGTGAAGCTTCTACCTTTAAACAGTTACTACAAGGTGATGTAGATGATGATCTCTTAGAGTCATTTATACACTTCACTGCTACTGGTAACGGTAATAAGCAGACTTGGAAAGACATGGATGCTTTCTTTAAACGGAAGCTTCATGGATATAAGAATGCTAATCAATATCAGAAGAATGCAATCATCAATGAGATGCAGACAATGGGTGTTAACTCTATGTTGTCTGGTCCAAAGACTCCAATGAGAGCATTGATAGGTACTGGTTTAGGTTCTGTTATGCGACCTGTAGCTACTGTTTTAGGTGCTACTGATGATCTAACTAGGAGAGGTGCTTTCCAATCTCTCGGTGCAATGGTAGAAGGAAGAAACGATGCTTGGCGTAAGGCTGTAGCTGACTTCCAATCCTACACAATGCACGATGAGGGATGGAGAGGGTTTACTGAAACTAAACAAGACCAAGACTGGAATGCAATGACCTCTTGGATGGAGCAATATGGATCAGCTGGTGATAAGGCTGCAGCTCATATAGCTACAAACATGAGAAATATTAATAAGCTTCCTATCTTTAACTATGGTCCAAGGGTTATGAAATCCATGGATACTTACTTTACTCAGCTTATTGGTAGAGGAAGGCTTAGACAGATAGCATTTGATGATGTATATACCAGACTTAAAGATCAGAATAAAGTTGTCTCTGATACTGACTTAGATGAATTAGTTAGAGCAGCTGAAGTGGACTTTGAAAATAAAGTCTTTACAGCTGATGGTCAAGTATCTGATGAGATGGCTAAGTATGCAGCTGATGAAGCGAAGCTAACACAAGAACTAACAGGGTTTGCAAGAGACTTAGATCAAGCATTTGACAGGATGCCATTCCTTAAACCGTTCTTCCTGTTTGCAAGAACAGGTGTGAACGCATTAAAGATGACATCTAAGTACACACCAGTACTTAACAAGTTCATTAAAGAACATGCTGATATATCTAGCCTTCCTTGGGATGCACCTGAGATGGCTCAATACGGTATCAAGAGTCAACGTGACCTAGAGCTGGCTAAGTCAGTTATGCGTGGACGTATGTCTATTGGATATGGAGTTACATCTACAGCTGCACTTATGGCACTGACTGGAAATATTACAGGTAATGGTCCTCCAGATAGGCAACTCAAGAACTCTTGGATGCAAGCTGGATGGCAACCTAGATCATTTAAGGTTGGTGATGCATATATAAGTTATGAATCCTTAGAACCATTTAATATGTTCTTTAGTTTCATCGCTGACGTAGCAGATTCTCAAAAGGTAATGGGTGAAGAGTGGGCTTCTAGTGAATTTAGTAAGGCTGCTTATCTACTAAGTGCAAACGTAACTAATAAATCATTCCTAGCTGGTCTACTACAGCTACAAGATCTACTAACTAGCCAAGGTGGTGATGCTTCACGTGTTGCTGCTAACTTTGTTAACAACCAAGTTCCCCTATCTGGTTTAAGAAATGAGATAGGTAAACTCCTGTCCCCTGGGATGAGAGAACTAGAAAGTGGTTTCGTAGAAAGTATAGGTAATAGAAACTTATATGTTGATTTAAAAGGTGACGATGGCTTCTTACCATATAGGTACGACGTTTTAGATGGTTCGAAATTACGTGATTATGAGCCTATAACAAGATTCATAAACGCAATCTTACCTGTCGGACTTAACCAAGGTACTAACCCAACTCGTGAATTACTATTTAGAAGTGGTTTAAACTTTAAACAAACATTTAATAGTGGACCACAGGGTCAAGACTTAGAAGGTCATCCAGATCTCAAGTCAAAGTTCCAATTCTATATGGGTCAACAGAATGTAGAAGCTCAACTTGAAGAGTTATTTAAAAATGAACAGGTTGTTGAATCTATTCTCACAATGGAAAGGCATAGGTCTGAGGGACGTCAATATGATCCAAGTAAGAATCTACATGGTGATGCTATAAGAGCAATCTTTAGAACTGCTAAAACAGAGGCTTGGAACCTACTACTTGCTAACAACAAGAAAGCACAACAGTTAGACTACTTACATAAGTATGGACGTCTACAAGATCAAGCACGTCAAAAAGGAGACTATCAATTAGAAGAGCAATTACAGACAGAGATACAAGACTTTGAAAAACAGATGAAAGTTAAATAACCACCCATATTCCCAATTATAGCGACATGGCTGTTACACAAAACCAATACACAGGGAACGGTTCAACCGTTCTTTTTTCATTTACATTCCCATATTTAGTAAGTACCGATGTCAAGGTAAAAGTTGATGGTACTGATACAACTGCATACACACTCGCCAACGCTACAACTGTACAGATGAACGCAGCTCCCGCTAACGGAGCTGTTGTCATCGTTTACAGGAATACGGATAACGACAATAAGAAGGCTACCTTCTATCCTGGTTCAGCGATTAAGGCGGAAGACTTAAATAATGACTTTGACCAAATCCTCTATGTAGCACAAGAGGTAGATAACAACGCTTTGAACTCACTTGGTACTAGCCCTATGCAGGGTAATCTAAGTATGGGTAATAACAAGCTAACTAACCTTGCAACACCTACAGCTGGTACTGATGCTACAAATAAAACATATGTAGATACTCAGAATGCAGCAGGTGTTGATAGTGCTGTAGCTGCAGGTACAGACCTCAGTAAATCTACATCAAGTGGTGTCACTACATTTGCTCACAACGTAACTGGTGCTAACCAAACAGTAAACAATAGTAATGGTACTGTTCTACAAGACATTACGATTACAGCTCAGGGTCACGTAACCTCAGCAGGATCAACAGATCTTGATACTCGTTACTACACAAAGACTACTTTAGATGGTGGTCATTTTGATGGTAGGTACTACACAGAGACAGAGTTAAATGCTGGACAATTAAATAACCAGTACTATACAGAAACAGAATTAGATGCTGGTCAATTAGATAACAGGTATTATACAGAGACTGAATTAAATGCAGGTCAGCTAGATAACAGATACTACACTGAAGCTGAGCTTAATGCAGGTCAATTAGACACAAGATATTTTAGACAAGATAGTAGTGAGACAATTAGCCAAGGTGATACTTGGTCTGGTAATGATAACTACATAGCTACTACAGCTGCTATTGATGCAAGGATAGTAGACCTAGTAGAAGACGTTGGTGGTTTTGTACCCATA
>VTLG01015361.1_pt1 | contig 12301 bp, 12 predicted proteins | sample 4694571 | NCBI WGS metagenome assembly VTLG01 (sample SAMN12604809, study PRJNA352737) | marine metagenome | biome: ENVO:00000447; feature: ENVO:00000209|ENVO:00000569|ENVO:01000036; material: ENVO:00002151; isolation source: viral sequences binned using virsorter ... | reverse complement strand
TATAGACAAAGCATTTAAAAAAGTTGGTTTTAAATAATAAAGTAGTAGTATAGTATAAGAATACACTATTCAACTTTATGGCATCAGACAGAGCAATCGACAAGCTAAAGAAAGCATTTAGCATAGGCAAAAGAAGTAGCTACCCTATATACAAAGATGGCGAACTAATTTTGCAAGTGTACTGGACACCACTAACCATTGCTGATCGAGATGCAATAAATGATACTCTAATAGCCAGCAATAGAGCACAGAATGAAAGCAGCTTAGACTTTGCTCTTCAAGTAATCATAAGTAAAGCTGAAGATGAAAATGGCCAAAAACTATTTGTTGATGCAGATAGAGCAAGCCTAAGAAGAGAAATACCATTAGGAGTTTTACTTGAACTTATGACTAAGATGCAAGAGTTGGGCGAGGAGGCTACCCCTGATGCCGTAAAAAGCACAACTGAATAAAGACCATTATCTATATTTTCAGTTTATGATCGCTGAAACATTAGGAATGACAGTCGAATATTTGCGTAAAAATATGACCTTAGAAGAAGTCTACGGATGGAACGCATACTTTAGCCTTAAACATCAAAGAGAAAAGAAAGCATACGAAGATGCCCAAAAGAAAGCCCAATATCGTAAGGTACGCTAAACTAAGAACAATGTTCTATCTAAATTAGTGGCTGGCTCTAATTACGAAGTAAATATACAACTGAATGTTAAAAAGATTAACCAGCAGTTAAATAATCTTGAGCGAAGAATAAAAAAGTTAAATGATATTGCAATGGGTCAAAAGGGTGTAGGAAAAGCAGCCCTAAAAACAGAACGAGATAAATTAGCTCTAGTAATCAAAACACACAGAAAAGAACAGGCGATAACCAAAGAAAAATCAAAACAAAATAAATTAGAAAACAATACTGCACAAGTAATCAAAAGAAGCTCAATTAGAGGCAAGGCAATGGGGCCAGCTTCTCAAGTAAGGCTAACAAGTGACAATAATGTATTACCGGGTGTAGGAACTCCTTTTAAGAGACCTTCAGCTTTTACAAAGGGAAATATATCAGGAGCATTAGTAAGTGGTGCATTTCCATTGTTATTTGGACAAGGACCTTTAGGTGCTGCTGCTGGTTTTGGTGGTGGTCTACTTGGAGGAGCAATAGGAGGTCAGACTGGAGGATTTGCAGGAGGTCTTGTAGCTACTGCTATTGCTACGCAGATACAACAAACTATTGATTTTAGAAAAGCTATTGAAGATTTAAATAGATCAATAGAAGCAACTGGAGGTCAATCTCTTTTTACAGCAAGACAAATTAATGAATTTGCCAAATCAATGAGAATGACAAAAGAAGAAGCATTAGAAGCACTTAAAGCCTTTGAGCAATTTGGTGCTGCTGCTCGTATTTCTTTATCCAAAGTATTTGGGGATGAAGCTACTTTTAATATGCTTGCCAGTTTAAAAGATAATGCTGCGATATTGAGTCAGATGGATCAAATTACAAAAAATCTAGGATTTGAACAGGCAGGACTGGTTTTAGAAATTTTAAATACACAAGGAGCAAGAGCAGCAGAAAATAAAATTTTAGAACTTACTATTAAAAAGAATAAAGCATTAAATCTTCAGATTAAAGAACGAATAGGAGCAGAAGGTCGTTTAAGACAAATAAGAAAACAACAAAGAACAGAAGAAGAATTAAGAGTTCAACAAGAGATTGATAATGCAAAAACTCTTTTAGATTTACAAATAAAAAGAACAGAAGAAGAAAGAAGACAAGCGATAATTAAAGCTCCTGTAGATGAACTACAAAGATTACTTGATCCATTAAATCAAGTAAATGCTTTAGCTCAAAGTATTGGAGATAGTTTTCAAAACTCATTTAAAGGAATTATTACTGGCTCAATGACGGCTCAAGGAGCTTTGCGTAATCTCTTTATGCGTACAGCAGATCATTTTGCAGATATGGCAGCACAGATATTAGCAAACCAAATCAAAGCTGGAATCCTTGGTCTATTTAGTAATTTTCTTACCCCTGTCCTTACCCCAACACCTTTTAAGCCAGCACCAGGAACTTTTGGTACAAACATTCCTAGTGGTACAGATTTGCCAGCAGGTTCTTTTAATGTAACTCCAAGACCACGCACAAGCAGAGGAGTTGGTCTTAGAGCAGATGGTGGACCAGTAATGAGAGGAGGAAGTTATATCGTAGGAGAACGTGGCCCTGAAATGTTTAGTCCAGGGGTATCTGGAATGATTACCCCAAATCATGAACTTGGTGGTTCAACAAATATCGTAGTAAACGTAGATGCTTCTGGTTCTTCTGTTGAAGGGAATGATATACAAGCTAACCAGTTTGGTAATGTGTTAGCAGCAGCTATACAAGCTGAACTTATTAATCAGAAACGTTCTGGTGGTCTTTTATCTAATACTTAATTATGGCTTCTTTTCCTACCACAGTTCAACCCGCTTACAGCTTTCAAAAATCAAGTAGACCGAATGTACAAACTGTAGTTTTTGCTGATGGTTTTCAACAACGTCAACTTATAGGAATAGCAGCACATCAAAATAAAAAATTTCTAAATTTAATTTTTAATGTTTCAGAGACAGAAAGTGACGAAATTGAATATTTTTTAAATGAAAGAGCATTAGATCAGGCATCATTTACTTTTACTCCACCTGGAGAAGAATCAGTAAAAACAGGAACTTATAGCCAAAGTGGAACTACAATCACTGTTACGATTACTGCTCATCAATTATTTGCAAATGATTCGATTACTATAGATTTCACTTCTGGCACTGCTTCTGATGCAACATTTTCTGTTGTGTCTTTAACTGATGCAAATACTTTTGTCGTTACTGCTAGTGCCAGTGCAACAACATCTGGTAATTGCACAGTTACTAAATCTGGTACGGCAAATTTTATCTGTAAAAATTGGTCTAAAACAATTCCTTATAAAAATAGAGCTACAATAAATGCAACATTTGAGGAGGTGTTTGAACCATAATGGCAATACCTACTGAAGAGTTACAAAAAGTTAATCCTAGTGCAAAGATTGAATTGTTTGAAATACATTTAGTTGCTGCATTACATGGCAGTAACGATGTAAGTAGATTTCATAATGGAATAAATATGAACACAACATATAATGTTATTTTTCAAGGTAATACATATCAGAGAATACCAATTGAAGCTAATGGATTTGAATATTCAATAGAAAGAAAAACATTACCAAGACCAACAGTAAGGATTAGTAACCTGTTATCAACTGTTACGGCATTAATGACTCAGGCAAATCTGACGACACCTAAAAATGATCTTAATGGTGCGAAATTCAAAAGAATTACAACATTATTAAAGTTTATTGATAATGAAAATTTTGCTTCTGGAACAAATCCATTCGGAACACCTGCTAATACTACATATGAAAATCAAACATTTTTTATAGATAGAAAAACTATTGAAAGTAAAGCTTTTGTTGAATTTGAACTTGCAATGTCTTTAGACTTGCAAAATCGTAATGCACCTAAGAGAATAATTACAAGAAAAGATTTTCCTTCTGTTGGTACTTTCGCATGAACACTTGGCAAGAACAAGCTTTACATCATGCTAAAACTTTATTACCACAAGAATCATGTGGTTTAGTTTTAGATATTGATGGTAAGGAAGAGTATTATCCCTGTAAAAATATATCTGTTGAGGGTGTAAATAGTTTTCTTATCGATCCAGATGATTGGGCAAAAGCCGAAGAGATTGGAACTGTGCTACATATTTGTCACTCGCATCCAGATGGTAATTTAACTGCATCAGAAGAGGACATAAAAAATTGTGATTTTATTGGTTTATCTTGGTTTATTTTTGATCCAGAAAATGATGAATGTATAGAACTCAAACCCAAAAAACATAAACCTATGCTTGGAAAAGATAAATTTATTGATAGAAAAAGAAGAGAAGATGAACAAGGATTAAGGAAAATAAAAGTTTATGGAAGATTAGCAGAGTATGTAGGCTGGCACGTTAATTATGCAGATGTTAAAAATATGAAAGATGTTTATAAGTATTTAGTTTGTAATTATCCAGAAATAGAATCACATATTATGGAAAATATGTACAGAATTACGATTAATAATGATGTGATTAAAACTGAAGAAGATTTGCTTGTAAAAAATGAGGGTGAAATAAAAATAATACCAATTGTATCTGGATCGGCTTGGTGGTTTGTACCTATTCTTATTGGAGGAGGTGCTGCTGCTGTTACTGCTGCTACAACAGCTACATCATTTTTATTTGTCCTTGGTTCAGCTTTGATAGCAACTGGAGTTTCTATGGGAATACAAGGTGTTACTAATTTGTTATTTCCACAACAAACTCCTGAAATTAGTTTCTCAGGATTAAGTGAGACAGATGCAAGAGTAAATTATTCATTTAATGGCATACAAAACGTTAGCCGTAGTGGTGTTTGTATACCTTTGATATATGGAGAGGTGTTTTGTGGATCAATCGTTGTTTCATCTGGAACAGATACAGCACCAGTGTTTGCAAATTAGGAGGTTAAATGACATTACCACGCAATAATACTGATTTCAAACATACTCTTTATCAACAAGGTGGAAGTGCGATTCAATATTATGACACTCAAATGGAAGATGGCGAAGTTGGATCTCGTCAGCATTTAACAACAATAGATGTAATATGTGAGGGTGAAATTGCTGGTTTTCCTTCTGCCGTAGACGCTGGGCATACATTAGGCACTGATGATTACAACAGAACAGCACTTAAAGATGTATTTTTAAACAATGTACAGGTTCTACGAGAAACTGCGTCTGATACAGCACCTACTGATGAAGATTTTAATTTTGGAACAACAGAAACCAGACCAGCTTTTGTTGCAAAGGTAGGTAAATCAGATCAAACAAATATTAGAGGTGTTGCAGAAACTGAAAGAGATAGACTTGTAGGTGTGCCTGTCACAAAAACACAAGCACAAGTGGTCACAATTACAGATACTAATACAGAGGGAGTAAGAGTTACTATTGGTTTTCCTAGATTACAAAAGATTGAAGATGATGGAAATATAGTAGGTACAACGGTTGATTATAGTATCAAACTTGAAGATGTTAATGGTACTCTTATAAGACAAATAATTCACGATGTATCTGTACAGACTAACTCTTCAATACAACATCTTGGTGCAACAGTAACTGGTAAAAGTACATCACCTTATTTTAAAGATCATATTATTGTTTTTCCTGTAACGGCTGATGGATTAGGAGTAAACGTTGATGCTTCCAGCTTTCCTTTGACACTTACTGTTGAAAGAGTTACTGATGACAGCACAGATGATACATTATTTAATACTTTTGAGTTAACATCTATAACTGAATTAGTTTTTGAACAACCTACTTTTGCTAATACTGCTGTCGCTGCATTACGTTTTGATGCTGAAATTTTTAGATCAGTACCCAATCGTACATATAGAATTAGGGGGAGACTCGTAAAAATACCACATAATGCAACTGTCAGGTCAGATGGTTCTTTATCTTTTAGTGGTGATTTTAATGGAACACTAAAAACAACAAAAGAATGGTGTAATGATCCAGCTTGGGTGCTCTATGATCTCATCACTGAATCTAGGGCGGGTTTTGGTGATTTTGTAACTGAAGATGAGGTTGATAAGTTTTCTTTTTATAGAGCTTCTGAATATAACTCAACTTTAATTGATAATGGGCAGGGTGGAACTGGCCCTAGATTTAGCTGTAATATTGTTATTCAAGAATCTACACCTGCTTATACGCTTTTAAATAAAATTGCATCAACAATGCGAGCTAGTCTATATTTTGAAGATTCTAAAATTACTGTTGCACAAGATAGACCCACTACATCAAGTTACTTTTTCTCATATGCCAATGTGACAGAAGGTGGTTTTGTCTACACGAGTGCTAGTAAACAAACAAGAGATACAGTCGTCAATGTTAAATATTTTCAAAATGAAACTAGAACTTTTGAATATGAAACTGTAGAAGATACTGCCTCAAATCAAGCAAAATTTGGTGTGGTTGTAAAAAATATAGAAGCTATAGGTTGCAGTGACCAAGCACAAGCACGAAGAATGGGTTTATGGCATCTTTACACACAAAATAATGAAACTGAAACAGTGGCATTTACTACAACTGCTGATGCTGGATCTTTAATTAGACCTATGCAGGTGGTTACAATTCAAGATCCTGTGCGTAGTGGAATAAGAAGGTCAGGAAGAATATCAGCAGCTACTACAACAGAAATTACTGTTGATAATACAAAAGATTTACCAACTGAAGCAGAAACTGGAGATAAACTATCAGTGATACTTAGTAATGGTACTTTAGAAACCCAGACAATATCTACGATATTAGGATCTGTGATTACAGTGTCAAGTGCATTTGCTTCAGCACCACAAGCAAATAGTGTTTGGTTATTAGAAAGAGCAACATCTATAACAGAAGATTTTAGAGTATTAAGTGTTAAAGAAGAAAATAATTTATTTACAATCACAGGAATATTTCATAATTCTGATAAATATGATTTTGTAGAAGATGGTTCAGCAATAACTATACCTGTAATAAAAAATCTTATCGAAACAAAATCACCACCAAGTAACTTATCTGCACAAGAATTAATTGTGGTTTTGGGTGACAGAGCCGTTAGTAAAATTTTATTAAGTTGGTCGCCAGTTGCAGGTGTTTCACAATATTCAGTAAAACATAAATTAAATGATGGTAGTTTCCAAACAACTATTGTACAAAGTCCAGTTTTTGAAATATTTGATAGTGAACTTGGAACTTATAAATTTGAAGTTTTCAGTTATAACGCTTTATTTGAACCAAGTTTAACACCTTCATCACTTGAATTAATAGCTGAAGGTAAAACAGCAGTTCCAGGAGATGTTCAAAATGTAAAAATCGAACCATTATCAGATGAATTTTTAAGAATACGCTTTGATAAATCAACAGATGTTGATGTAACTCATGGTGGAAACGTGGTAATCCGAAGTTCTAATCTTACATCTGGTGCGACTTTTACAAATTCTGTTGATGTCATTCCTGAACTTCCAGGATCAGTTAGTGAGTCAATCGTTCCAAACATTGTAAATGGTACGTATCTTCTTAAGTTTAGAGATGATGGTGATCGCTTAAGTGCTGGTGATGCTTCGGTAGTTGTTTTATCAACACAACCAGACGCATTTCCTAAATTAACTGTTTTAGAAGATAGAGAGGACAATGATTCACCACCATTTCAAGGCACAAAGGTTGATTGTTTTTTTAGTGATGATGTAAATGGGCTTGTTCTTGGTTCATTAGAAACTCTTGATGACCAACCAGATTTTAACGCTATTGCGGATTTTGATTTTCTTGGTGCTGTTGATATTACTGGTGGTTCATATAGTTTTGCAAACACTTTAGATTTAGGAGGAAAACAACCTTTAAGATTACGCAGACACATGGTTACTCAAGGTTTTTATCCTAACGATTTATTTGATAAAAGAACTGCTTTAATTAATACTTGGACTGACTTCGATCAGGCCACTGCATTTAATGTTGGTGCATCTTTATTAGTAGCGACAACTGACCAAGACCCTGATTTGTCAGTAACAGCGACTGGTTACACTATTAATGATGGTTCTGGTGGTGCTGGGACAATAATTACAATTACAAAAACAGATCATGGATATTCTGCTGGTAGTTTTGTTACTGTTGATTTTACTTCTGGAACTGGTGTTGATGGTGACTATGAAATTCAAAGTGTACCAAGTGCAAACACATTCACACTTACCTCTGCAACTTCATTGAATACAAGTGGAAATTGCACATATAGTGCTGAATTTTCACAATTTAATCCTTTTGTAAATGGTGTCTATGTTGCAAGAGGATTTAAGTTTAGATGTGACATGGATTCAGACGACCCAGCACAAAGTATTGAAATAGATCAACTTGGATATACAGCAGAATTAGAAAGCAGAACTGAAACAAGTCTTGGTAACGCTGGGGCAACAAATGGTCTGATTGCTTCTGGTACATCTACAAAATCAGTGACTTTTACAAATAGTTTCTTTACAGGTCAATCTGGCACTAGCGTTGCAGCAGACAGTGTAAAGCCTTCTGTTGGTATTACTATTGAAAATGGACAGGCTGGTGATTTCTTTACAATTCCAAGTATCACTTCAACAGGTTTTACAATAAACGTAAAAAATAGAGATACTTCTGGAAATGAAACTTTTGTAAATAGAGATTTCAAATATGCTGCTACTGGATTTGGGCGTGGTAGTTAATTTTAAAGTAGGATATACTTAGATAAAAATTTGGATTAGACAATGAGCCAAAATGATTTTGTAATAGATAATGGAACTGGGCAAGCGGTCCGATTAGATTTACAAGGTGCTTTTCAAGCTGTTGCAACTAATAATTCTGGAGCGTCTGCACCATCTACAAACTATGCAAGTCAATTTTTCGCTAATACCACTTCAGGTATTATGCAATTAAATAATACATCTGGAAACGCATTTATAAATTTATTTACTCTTGCTGGTGGTCCAGCCTTTGCTGTTGATGGAACTATAAATTCTGTAAATATTGGTAAAGGTGCAAACTCTGTTGCTGGTAACACTGTTCTTGGAGAAAGTGCTTTAGATGATTCCGTTTCTGGTGGAGAAAATACTGCTATCGGTTTACAAGCATTAACAACATTGACATCTGGTGCTAGAAATACAGCTGTTGGTGCTAATAGTTGCGATGCACTTACTTCTGCCGATAATTGCACTGGTATCGGTAATGATGCGTTAACGGCTAATACTACAGGAGCAAATAATACAGCAGTAGGGTCTTTTGCTGGTAATGGAATAACAACAGGATCTAATTGCACTGCAATTGGAAAAGGTACTTTAAATGCAACAACTACTGCTGATAATAATACAGCAGTTGGACAAGCTGCTTTGGCATCAAACACATCTGGAACAGATAATAATGCTTTTGGTGCAAACGCTTTAGATGCTAATACTACTGCAAGCAATAATAATGCTTTTGGTCGTGATGCTTTAGGAGCAAATACAACTGGCGATAAAAATAATGCTTTTGGTGGTGCAGCTTTGGAAGCAAATAGTACTGGAACTGAAAACACTGCGTTTGGTTCTAGAGCATTGCAAAGCAATACGACAGCTAATTATAACGTGGCAGTTGGAAGAGATGCTTTGAGAGCAAACACAACAGGAAGTCAGAACGTAGCAGTAGGTACTGATGCCTTAGATGCTAATACAACAGGTGCAACAAATACGGCTCTTGGAGACCAAGCATTATCAGCAAACACCACAGCTAGTAACAACACCGCAGTGGGTCATGACGCTTTAAATGTAAACACAACTGGTGCTAACAACACTGCGGTAGGTAAAAGTTGTTTAGCTGCAAATACCACAGCAGACAGTAATACAGGAATTGGATATTTTTCTTTAGCAGCTAATACCACAGGAGCAGGTAACACTGCACTAGGTAAAGGTACTGTCCGCAGTAACACGACAGGTACAGATAATACGGGAGTTGGTCTAGATGCTTTGAATGGAAACTCAACTGGAATACAGAACGTAGCTGTGGGAGCTTTAGCTTTAGATGCAAATACAACTGCTAATTATAATACTGCTGTAGGTGCTAGTTCATTAGGTGCAAATACAACAGGTGCAAGTAATACTGCTATCGGTAGAGTTTCATTAACTGCAAATACTACTGGTAGTGGTAATACTGGTTTAGGTAATAACGCTTTAGGGTCAAACACAACTGGAGGTACAAATACAGCAGTTGGTAATCAATGTTTAGCTGCAAACACAACTGCAAGTAATAATACTGCTGTAGGCTCTGCTGCGTTAGAAGCAAACACAACTGGAACAGAGAACGCAGCACTAGGGAGGGGTAGTTTAGCTGCAAATACTACAGCCAATGAAAATGCTGCTTTAGGCGATTTTTCTTTAAATACAAACACAACTGGTGGTCAAAATACTGCTGTAGGAGCACAAGCATTAAGGTTTAACACCACCGCGTCTAATAACACTGGCGTAGGTTATCAAGCTTTATCATTAAATACCACTGGAACTAAAAATGCAGCTTTTGGTCATCAAGCTTTATATGCTAATACGACAGGCGATCAACTTACTGCTGTTGGTAAAGGTGCTTTAGTAAGTAATACCACAGCAAATAATAATACCGCTTGTGGTTTTGAAGCATTAAAAGTAAACACAACTGGAACCTCTTTAACCGCCGTCGGTTCTCTTGCTCTTGATGCAAACACCACTGGTAATAACAATGTTGCAGTAGGTGTTTCTTCTCTTACCGATAACACAAGTGGAGGCTCAAACGTTGCAGTAGGTGATAACACTTTGGCAAATAACACAACTGCTGGTGAAAATACAGCTTTGGGTCATTCTTCTTTATTTGCAAACACAACAGGTTCAACTAACACAGCTGTTGGATCGTTCGCCTTAACGGATTGTACTACTGGAAGTGCTAATACAGCAGTGGGTCGTGATTGTTTAGAAAATCTTACAACAGGTAGTTTTAATGTTGGAGTAGGTAAAGACACACTAGATGCTCTCACAACTGGTAGTTATAACGTGTGCGTTGGTAATAATGCAGGGGATGCCATTACAACTGGAAATATTAACACTTGTATTGGACAAGATGCTGGAAAAAATATAACTACAGGTACAAATAATATATGTATTGGGTTAGATTCTGGTAGAAGCAATTCTCCTTCTGGAAACATAGCAACAACTGATCACCACGTATGTATAGGAGATAATCAAATTACAAATGCTTTTATTAAAGTTGCTTTTACTACTGGATCAGATAAAAGAGATAAAACAGATATTGAAGATTTTAAATTTGGGTTAGATTGGATAAATAAAATGAGACCTGTTACATATCGTTGGGATAATAGAGATTGGTATGAAAATGGCACTCCTGATGGATCTAAAAAAGCATCACAATTAGAGTTAGGTTTGATTGCTCAAGAAGAATTAGAAATAGAAAAAGAATTTGGCTTCGCAGATACAAAGGAAAATATGTTAATTTCTTCTGTCAACCCCAGTGGTTCATATGGTATGAAATATGAAAGAATAGTTCCTGTTTTAATAAATGCAATAAAAGAGTTATCCGCAAAAGTCACAGCCCTCGAAGCAGGGTAAACTGTAAACAACTACTTTTTTATCATGGAAGAAAAAACCGCAGATGAAATTGCAGCAATCTTCTCTGCTGCTGGCGATAGCGTAACTATTATTAATGCAGATGCTAATTTTGCTGCATATCAAACAGCTAATCCTTTAAGTACTTACACGGAAACAGAATGGAAAGAAATGATTCAGCGAAATACTGAACATCTTGAAATTATAAAGACTTATACAAAACTAGATGGTACAACATCTATCTGGACATCAGAAGATTTTACAGACATAGATGCTGCTATCACCTCTGGTAAAAAACTTTACTAAATTATGAATTTACAAGAAAGATTACAGCAACTTGCACAACAAAGAGAGCAACTATGGATTGCTTTACATGAAACTAACGGTGCAATGAAGATTTTGGAACAGCAGATCCTTGAGACTCAAGCTGTACCCGAATCAACCCAGCCATCAGATACAGAGGCATCAACCCCACAAGAAGCAACAGCACCATTAGAGTAAGTGGTGCTACCATTTTATTAAGAACTTCTTTGACCATGTTTCAAAAAATCGCAAACATTTTGAGTATTATCTCATTTGTAATGGTAGCTTCCATGAGTGGTGGAGCGTACTTTGGTTACAAGTATGTAACTTCAGAGCAATTCAAATCAAGAGTAATGAATGAGATTCTTGGTAATGTACAGGGTATGATGCCAAAAATATTAGATAATGGTCTACCTAAAATGACAGGCCCATCAATGCCAATAATAAAATGAAATGTTATTGGTGTGATACTGAATTAATTTGGGGTGGTGATATTGATATTGATGAATCTATGTCAACTTATCCTGAGTTTTCAGTAATGACTAATTTATCCTGTTCTAAATGCTTTTCAGAAGTAGAAATATTGAAGAAAAGAGATGCCTTCGATTGATATACCTGATATAAGTATTCCTGAGATATACATTCCAGACGTTCCAGAAATATATAGTCCGCATTATTTAACTATTACAAAGCCACCAGATATTGATGTTCCTGGTTGTACTTATCAACATCGTGATATAAAAAATACTGGTAATCGTAATTTATTATTGGAAGATCCAAATGGTGTATTTACAACGTGTGATTTTCCGTTTCCTAGCTTT
>VTLG01002033.1_pt1 | contig 12301 bp, 4 predicted proteins | sample 4694571 | NCBI WGS metagenome assembly VTLG01 (sample SAMN12604809, study PRJNA352737) | marine metagenome | biome: ENVO:00000447; feature: ENVO:00000209|ENVO:00000569|ENVO:01000036; material: ENVO:00002151; isolation source: viral sequences binned using virsorter ... | reverse complement strand
TTTTTTTTATTCACAAATATTTATACCTATGGCTTTCCCTACCACTAATGCTACTAAAGAATTACCTGCTATAAATCAAATCCTAATGGCGTGTGGTCAGGCTCCAGTCACCACTTTGGATGAAACCAACCCAGACGTTGCGATTGCTTATCAAACACTTTTAGAAGTTAGTAGAGAAGTTCAAAGTGAAGGATGGACATTTAATAAGGAAGCTCACTATGCAATGTCACCAGATGATAATAATGAAATACTTATTGCAAATAACATATTACAAATAGACCTTAGTCAATCTAATGCAGATGATAAGAATGTAATTATAAGGGATGGAAAATTATACGATAAGGAACACCATACATATGAATGGACAGAGGATTCTGTTGATTGCGATATTCTATGGTTTTTTGATTGGATTGATTTACCACGACCTATACAAGATTACATAACAGCTAAAGCAGCGACTGTAACTTCTAGTCGAATTGTAGGAGATCAAACTCAATATCAAATGCTCCAACAAAAGGAAGGATATATGAGAGCTATGGCTATTGAATACGAAACAACCCAAGGTGATTATTCATTCTTTGGGAAACCTGATGGAGCCACACCTTACATCAGCTATGAACCTTATAAAGCACTAATGAGATAATGGCAGCTGTAAGTCAACGAGTAGATAACTACCTTGGTGGTGTATCTAAACAAAGTGATAGTAAAAAACTTCCAGGTCAAGTCAGTGAATGTTTAAATGGGTTTCCTGATGTAACACTTGGTTTAACTAAAAGACCTGGATTTAAGTTTACTTCAGTATTAAAAAATGCAAGTGGTACTGCATATAGTGGTACTTCTTTAGATAATGCAAAGTGGTTCTATCTAAACAGGACTGCTGAAGAAAGGTATATAGGTTGTATCGTTCCTAAAGTAAGTAGTACTAATGGTACTATTCATATATGGAATGCAGATACAGGTGTACCTTGCACGATCACAGATTCAGAAACAAGTAGTGCATTAGGAGCACATAGTTATCTTTCAAGTACTACTAGAACTGATTACGATGTTTTAACAATACAAGATTCAACAATCATAACTAATGGTTCTGTTACTGTAGCTGCACAAGCAACGCCTACATTCACAGAACATACAAGAGCAACCGTATTACTACTTGGTGTCCCTATAGATATAGTCAGTACTACCTTTGTAGTGACAATTAAGATTGATAGTACTACTCATACATGTACTTATAATTCAGGTGCTTCAGATGGTTACAACGAGGTTTTAGCTGGAATTAAAACACAGATTGATGCAAAGAGTATTAATGGTTTAACAGTCACTCAATATGGAACTACATTACAACTAGATTGTGTAAGAAGTGGTACTAGAACTGCTTTTCAAATTGATGCAGAGGGTGGTGCAGATAACAAAGCTTTAACAGTTTTTCAAGATTGGGTTGCTAATGTTTCACATCTACCACCTCAGTCTTTTAATGGTCATGTAATAGAAGTTTTAAATAGTCCAGAAAGTACTGATGATGATTACTTTACTAAGTTTGTTCAAACTGATTCAAGTAGTGGTTTTGGACATGGTTACTGGAAAGAAACTGTTAGTCCAAGAGTTTCACCTGGATTAGATAAGTCAACCATGCCTCATCGTTTAATAAGGACAGCTGTAAATACTTTCCTTTTTGGACAGATAGCTTACACTGATAGACTTGTTGGAGATGATAGTACTAATAAACAACCATCATTTGTAGGAAAGAAAATACAACAAACATTCTTTCATAGCACTAGATTAGGTTTCTTATCTGAGGATAAGGTGATAATGAGTAGATCAATGTCTCCTTATAACTTCTACTTTGAGACAGCTAGAGCTGTTACAGATGCAGATCCAATAGATCTAAGTGTATCTTCTACAAGACCTTGTTTATTAAATGCAGTTGTACCTACAACACAGGGTTTAATACTGTTCTCTAAAAATCAACAGTTCTGGATGTTCTCTGAGAGTGGACCTTTAACACCATCCTCTACAAAAGTTAGAGCTATATCCAACATGGAAATGGATAGTAATGTTAATCCTATTGATGTTGGTACTCACATGAACTTTATCAGTAAGACGCCTAGTTATACCAGAGTATTTGCTATGCAGACACGAGGTTTAGCAGAGAGTCCTACTGTTCTTGATATAGCTAGAGTTGTTAACGAGTGGATTACTATTGATGTAGATACTTTGATTTCTAGTGTACAGAATGAATTTATATGTATGTCTAGTCAGAGTAGTGATGAAGTATATTTTTATAAGACATATTCAGATGGTGAAAACCTTTTGATGGAGGCTTGGTTTAAATGGAAACTAGCAGGTAATGTTCAAACACTTGCAGTGGATGAAGATGATATGTATGCGGTTACTAAACAAGGTAGTCAATATACAATCTCAATCGCTAATTTAAGTCAAAGTCCAGATCAAGCTATTATTGTTAATAACAAAGGTCAAAAGATAAACCCTTGTGTTGATTTATATACTGCAGCTACTAATGGTTTATCAGGTGGTAGTGAAAAGAAAGTTGTCTGGGATTCAACTAATAAACGTAGTAAATGTTATATACCATTTGCGAATTTAACAGATGCTAAACCTATCATTGTTATAGCTGGTAGTACTGTTGCAGGTACCTTTGCTGAGTCTGGGTTTACTATGACTCCAGAAACTGGTAGTGATTCAGATGGTACTTTCTTTATTATTCCTAGTAGAGATTTTTCATCAGAAGCAGATAATGTTTATGTAGGTTATACATATGACTTTGACATACATATACCAAAAGTTTATTACCAATTAGATCAGGAAGGTAAGAATACAGACTATGCAGCTAATCTAACTATTGCAAGATTAAAATTTGATGTTGGCTTATCAGGTATTATGTCTTTTAAGCTTAAAGCAAAAGGAAGATTAGCAGGTCAAAAGGAATATACAGGAGATGGTTCAACTACTGACTACCCCTGGACACCACAAGATCTTAGTTATACAGATAGAAACCAAGTTAAAGTTAAGATTAATAATGTGGTTACAACTGCATATACTTTCTTAAGTGATACATCTATCAGGTTTACCAATGCACCAGAACTTGGAGATAAGATAGCAATCTATCTAGATGAATGGTATGAAACTACACCAGCTATTACAGCTGATTTAGATTTAGCTAATGATGTACCTTTAAATGAATCAAGTGTATTCACAGTACCTGTACATCAACGAACAGAAAACTTTAATGTAAGAGTCTTTAATGACTCACCATTCCCTGTGTCTTTGAACTCAATGATGTGGGAAGGAAACTACTCACCGAGATTCTATAGGAGGACATAATGGGAGATCAATTTAATATGAGTATGCCAGGTGAGCCACAGATAGGTTTACCTGGGAATCATACGTTAGATCGAATAAAGCAAGAGGCTGGTGTAGAGATGCACTGGGAGTGGGCTGTTGCAGCTGGCTTACAATTTGTTGGTGGTATAATAAATCGTAACGACGCTAAGGATGCTAGGAAGGATGAGGAAGCTCATTTACTACATAGGTATAATGCTTATGATTTCCCGTTATGGGAGATGCAAAAAGAGAAGCTTATAGCTCAAAGAGATGAGATTATAAAAGGTATTGAACTGCAGCAAAGGAATGAAGAAATCTTAGCAGCATTTAAAGATACTAATAATCTTAGAAATTATCAGCAAAGTTTAAAAATACATAACTACCAATATGAGCAACAGAAGAAACTATATGATAAATCTGAAGCTTTATATAATACTGCACTACTTTTAAATGAAGGTCAAGCACGATCAGCAAAAGCCAGTGTACTTCAACAACAAAGAGAAATAGAACAAGGATATGCTTTTCAAAATGAAGACTCTATCATTGAAGGAATTATACAAAGAGGTCAATTAGCTGCTGAAGGTAGGCAAGGTAGAAGTGCAGCAAAAGAACAACAATCTCTACTAGCTAGTCAAGGTAGACAACAAGCAATACTAACTGAATCTTTAGTCAGTGCAGGTAGGAATACACGTATGCAACTAAAGGATATTGATAAACAACATGCAGCTGCTAATTTACAAGCTCATGCACAACGGATGTTAAAGCCTGAGAAAGGTCCAGATCCATTGGTACCACTAGCTGCTGTTGTTCCTGAGTTTGAATTACCTAGAGAATTAGAAGACTTTGATTTTGGACCACAACCCATACTTGGTGTTGCAACAACTCAAGTACCAAGTTTTGGAAGTGTCCTAGCCAATGCAGCTAGTTCAGGATTATCTACTTATGCAGCAACAACTGCAGGTGGTAATAATTTCAATAATAATTCTACAAGTAATTATGGTGGTTACTATACCAATGAGATTAATTCTATTGGTGGTACAGATCGAGTTTGGAATTATGGAAAGTAAAATTAAGTAACTAAAACAAATGGCAAAAGCACAATTCCAAGGGTACGCCCGTGGTAAAGGCTATACGAGTATAGATCCTGGTTATATAGCTCTCACACGTGATACAGAGAAACAGCAGAGAGAACTAGCTGATTTAAAAGAAAATCAAAAAGAAGCTAGAGAAAGGGATTTAAAGGCGGAAGCCATGTTAGAACGGTCTCAACAAATTGAAGAGGCTAATCGTAAAGATATCAACATAGAGAAACAAGTTTTATCTACCCAAGAACAAGCTCTAAGAACTAACAGAGATCAAGTTACACGTAACTTTAATGCTGAGTTAAGAAAACAAGAACAGAAAGCAGAGGATCTAAAAAGTATTCTTAACTTTAGTCAAACAGCTGTTAAAGCATTCCAAGAATACAACAAAAAGACTTGGAATAATACAGCTGATTCTGCATATAACTACTACATGCAGCATGGCTTAAGTACAGAAGATCAAATTCAAATGGATCTTCTAGAGGATGATAACTGGAGAAGAGGAGAGGCTTTTGAAAATGTAGCTGACCAAATGAGACAGGAAGGCTACCCACATGAAGAGGTCATGTATGTAAGAGGTAAGAATAGTGCGTCTGATTATGGACGTTTAAAAGCTTACTCAGTCATGGCTGGAGATCAATTCGGAACTTGGGCTACTGGCAAACTGTCAGAAATGGAGAATGTTCAAACTGTTGAACAGAAGCAAGCTGCTTTAGAGAAATTAAGAATACAGTATTTAAAAGCTCATAAGTTATATGGGGTTAGTGCTGATTTCTTAGATCCTATGTTCACTAAGATGAGGAACTCCACTGATAGGATAGTCAATGCTGCAAAGTTAGAAAGAAGTGTTGAATTCAGTGCAAGACGTACTAAAGAAAAAGAAGAAGTCTTAGTTGCTTATAAAAATGGTCAATCATTAAATGAATACTTTGTACAGATTGATAGACAGTTAAAACCTGATGGATCTGAATATACTAAGACTGAAGCTAAACAACTCGTCTTTGATAAACTACAAGACATTAATGCTTTTTCAGATGAAGATGTATTAAAATTATTAAAAACTCCCTTATTACATCAAGAAGGTACTTGGGGTAGTTCAAACCCAGAACAAGTTAAAGATCTTTTTTATCAAAGATCTATAGACAAAGAAACAAGAGATAACAATACCAAAACTATAGTTGAACAAAAGAAGAAAGAAGAGAGGCAAGCACTTAAAGCTTTTTTTGATGATCCAACCAAATGGAATGGTGATAGAAGAGTTGCTCAACAAGGTATTGATTCACTAAGAAAATCTGGTCATACAGTTGAAGAAGTAGCAGAATTCTTACCTTATTTAGATCAAAGCATACAAGGTAGAAATGATGGAGATTACTGGACAGATCAAATTAATGGATTAATTGAAGATAAACGATTAACTACTGAAGATCTAAAAGGTCCATTTGTACCACAAAATTTAAAAGATAAGCATTATACTAAAGCTCTTGAGAATGAGGCGATATTTAAAGCAGCAAAGATTAAAGATAATGTCATACCATCTATTAAGGATCAACTAAAATCTGCTTTAAAATTAGAAACTATTGATAAAACTACCCATAGTAGTTTCAATCTAGCTTTATATCATGCTGAGACTGAATTCCGTGGACTTTTACTTGATGGTGTTTCAGCTGAAGATGCACTTACAAAAGTTCTTGATAATATAGAGAAAGGTCGTGGTAAATTTAATGTAGTTAATTATGGAGAGGAAGGTCATAGAGATGGTGATTTCAAACATACTCAGTCATTCTTTGGTGCATTCGTACCTGGATCACATAAGAATGCTGCAAAGGTAACTCCTACTACAACAACAGACGAAAGAGTTAAAGTAATAGATGAGGTAATAACTGATCCGAGTTTAGTAACTAAGAAATTATTAATACATCCAGAACGTCTCAAAGAGCTTCGTGATGACATCAAAGCAGGTAGAAGTTATAGATTACCTCAAATATGTTTTGACTTGTCACAAGGCGATCCTGAGTTGTTTGGTAGCCCTCTAGACGTATGGCAGGCTCAGTTAAAAGCAGCAAACTTAGAAGATCATGGTCTAAAGATAGATGATTTCACTCCAACATTATTTAGAGATACAACTGATCCTCTTGGTAAAAAGATGCTAACTAATCTTAGAACCAAAGCTGATATAAGAAAAATACTACAAGTCACTTATAAACCAAGCTCAGTTAGAGATCCTAGTTTTATGTCTCCTAATGTTATTACATCTTTAGGTAAGATAGCTAAACCTGAACTCTATTACTTAGATGATTTCTATAACAGTTCTGATACTCAAGTAAACGAGATATTAAAAACTGATAATGATTATAGCTATGAAATCAAAGAGGGGTTTGAGGCAGGTACTTGGTACAAATTCCCGTTAAACTAATGGAAGATATACAAGATCAACAATCAAGCCTACAAGAATATAGAGATAAGCTTGTAGAAGAAGAAAGAGAAAGGAATCCTGAATATCAACCACCTACTACCTTTCAAGAACCAGAGGAACAAGAAGAACTTAATGACGCTGAAAAGCTAATCAATAAGTACAAAGGTTTAAAGAATGCACCAGGTATTGACAAGATAAGTGATGATTTTTCTAAGTTCCATCATGGTATGGAATTAGATATGAATCCTGCTAAGTGGGCTTATATGTCAGGTATGGGTGCATTAGATGTACCATTCGATGTCATCGGAGCTATACCTGGTTTAGGTGGTATAGATGATACTTGGGATCAAGTTACTAGGTTTGAGAACGAAGGTGCTAGAAAGTTTAGAGAGGTAGCAAGTGTAATTATTCCTACTGCTGTTACATCAGGTGCTTATGCGAAATTTCTTGGTGGTACAAAACTAACAGGTCTTACAAAAGCAGTTGCTAATGTTGGAGGTGTTGGTTTAATCAATGGTGCTATAGCTGCAGTCAGTGACTATGGTGAAGATCCAACAAACAGATTAATAACACACCCTGATAACTTTAAACGTCTAGCTAATTGGTTCCCTGAAATATTTGGACCACAAGGTAGATATCCACAAATTGGAGATTTACAAAATATAGATGGTACAAGTCCAGAAATTAATAGGCTATTAGCTGGTTTAGATGAGACTGTTTTAAGTGGAGTAGGAGACCTTTTTGGTTACGCATTGAATGCAGGTAAACCACTGTTATGGAATATCAAACCAGTAAATAAGCAAGCTAAAGCATGGAAGAAAGCTGAACAGCTTAAGAATATGGAAGTCGATTCTAGAAATAGAATCATTGATATTGATGGTGTTCTACAAAGTGGAACTCTAGGTAAAGAACAAGTTAAGAAGCTAGTTGAAGAAAAGGATAGGATAATCAAACAAACCTTAGAGACTGGATCTTCAGAAGTTACACAGAATGCAGCTGATTCATTTGTTAAAGCAAATCAGAAATCACGCCAAGCATATATAGATAATAAAGCAGTTAGGAAGTTACAAGCTAATCCAAAAGGTACTAACTTAGATCCTGATATCACACCTGGTCTAGTTAGTGAAACTCAAGTCACTGCTAAACCAACAATTCCTGGTCAAGCTATAAAGAATACAGTTGATATAGCTGCTCAAGAGGCAGGTGAAGTATCAAGGAATGCTGTACCAACAGCACCTTATACAGATGCTATGAGGGAGAAAGGTTTAATAGTTGGTAAGTCTAACTATATGGTTGCTGACATAGCTAAAAAGGTACAAGCAGCTGGTGAATATGTAGGTTTCCAAGGGAACTTTAAAGCTAGTAGAGCTGCTAGAAGTAAGGCTGTTTATAACATCTATGAGCAGATTATGAAACCTGGTACAGGTGAAGAACTTGGACAGGTATTAAATCAAAGTGCTTTTAGAGATAAGAAATGGTTAATTGATGAATTAGGAGAAAACATAGAAGTTAACTACCTAAATGAACAAGCTTCAGAAGCTGCAGCATTAGCTATATCAGATCTACTTGATGTCTACTTAGGTAGAGAATCACAAGAGACAGCTGCAAGGGTTATGTCTACTCTTGGTAAGGAGATCTCAGCCATCTCAGGAGCCTCCAAAAGCTTCAAAGGTTTATTAGATGATGATAAAGTCTTTAAGAATGTTATGGACCGTGTGGAGCTATTAGAGGCTCAATACGGATCATCTAAGTATGTAGCTGGTTGGTCACTTCAAAACAAGCAATGGTGGAAGTTCTGGAAGAAAGGTAATGCTGCTGAGATAGCTGCTATGACTTTTGAGGAGTTCAATCAAAATGCAGCTAAAGTACATAACGACTTTAAAACTTTTAGGAATACACTTGAGCAAGTTAAACAAAAGAATCCAAGATTAGCTCGTACATTACTCGAAGCCTATGACTATAGCGATGGTGATATAAATACTATTCTTAAGCTTGATAAATGGGCTAAGGATCAAATATCTCCAGGTGGTTTAATCCTTAGTAGTGGTAGAGGTATGAACCTCTTTGCTAAAGGTGCTTGGGCTGTTACTTATAACAATGTTCTATCTGGTTTATCTGGAATAAGAGCTGCTGTAGGTAATGGAACAATGTTAATGCTTAAACCGTTAACAACATTCACTAGAGCTGGTCTTAGATCAATCCTTAAGAGAGATACAGAACCACTTGAAAGAGTTATGTATTTACATGGCTCTATATTTGAAACCACTAGAAGAGCTTTCAGTGACATGACTAAGCGTATGTCAAAGGTTCATAATGATCCTGACTTCATGATGAAAGCTATTCGTAAAGATTTTATTATTGATGAAGATAACGCATATAAGATCATTGATGACTATTCTGAACAGTGGGCTAAAGAAGGTGATATAGCTAATCAGTTCTTCTATGGATGGGCGAATCTAAATAGAAAAGTAGCAAGAATGAAATGGATGAGAACAGGTATGACAGCTATGGCAGGTGTCGATGCCTTTACTGATACATTCATGGCTACCTTTAATTCTAGGTTAAAAGCTTATGATGATATCTTTGGTAAATATGGTAAGACTTTAGATCCAGAGGTATTTGCTCAACAGTTAAAGAAAGCAGAAGAACTTAACTATAATCAGATGTTTGACAAGGATGGTCTCTTAACAGATGCAGCTGCGAAGAATGCATCAGGTGAGATTGCTTTAAACCTTGATGATGGAATTTCTACTTGGTTGAACTCAGGTTTAACAAAAGTACCAGCTTTAAAAACATTAATGATGTTCCCTAGAACTGGTATAAACCAAGTTAAATTAGCTTTATCTTATACACCTATATCTCTTATACCTGGAGTTAAATCCAAATATGCAAAGGTATTAAAAGCAGGTAATGATATTAATCTCATTAAAGAAGCATTAGCAGCTCACGGAATTAAAAACTTCGATGAGACACCTAATGCTATGGCTATCTATAAACAGTTAAAGGATGAGTATGAAGGTCGTCTAATGATTGGTGGTGCTACTGCCATCATGGGTTACTGGTATGCATTGTCTGGAAACATTAGAGGTAATGGTCCTGCTAATGCTGCTGATAGACAGAAGTTGATGAGAAAAGGATGGAGACCATACACAGTCAAGATTGGAAATACTTGGGTTAGCTACAAAGGTATTCCAATGGTTGAACAGATGTTTGCCTTAGTTGGAGATTTGGCATATCACCAAACTTCATTGGGTTCAAATATGACTCAAACAGCATTAGATAAATTAGGTTGGACTATATCTGCTACTTATTTAAACAACACACCTTTATATGGTATTGAACCATTAATGGCTGTTGCTAGTGGTGATGAGGCTGCATTTAAGAGATTAGGTGCAAACCTTATTAGAGGTGCTATACCTCAATCTGGAGCAATGGGTGTTATCTCTAAAGCTATCACTCAAGCACAGAAAGATATCTATAATGATTTCTGGGGATATGTTTTAAACTCAACACCAGCAAAAGTAGCCTTACCTTCTCAAATTGATTACTGGACAGGTGAAGAAATTAATGAAGTAGATAATCATTTACTTCGTATTCTTAATGCTGTTAGTCCTATAAAAATGAGTGGTGGTGAGGAACCTTGGAGACTATGGTTACTTAACAGTGGGTTTGATGATATCAATATCATTAAAAAGAAATTTGATAAGGATGTTGAATACACTGCTGAGGAAAGAGAAGCCATAGGTAGAGCTATGGGTGAAGACCAGATCTGGAAAGAAGTTGATAAGATGAGAACTAACCCTGAATGGAATAGACAGTTAGATGAACTTCGTCAATTTATTAATTCAGGTGCTAGTGATGAAGACGTAAGGAGGTATAAAGATAAACTACCTGTTTATCAAAAACTCAGAAAACTTATTAAAGATTCTCAAAAAAGAGCAGAAAATAAAATAGCTTCTGATCCAAGATATAAACATCTAGACATACTAGGCAATGGTGCAGCTATTGTTAAACGTCGTATGGAACTAGGTGATATACAGGGAGCTTCAGAACAGTCTAGAAAAAACTATCAGACTAAGCAAAACCTAACTAACTACCACCGCAATTAATAATGAATAAATTCAATGGCTGTAACCGAATCAAATCATACCGTTAGTAATAGCTCCACCACTAATTACTCATTTACATTTCCATATTTAAAGACCACTGATGTGAAAGTTAGCATCAATGGCACGGCATCGTCTGCATGGACTTTCCATAATGCAACAACCGTAAAACTGAATAGCAATCCAACAGTCGGAGATAAGATAAGAATTTACCGTGAAACAGATGATTCTGACTTGCAAGCAACATTCTATGCAGGATCATCTATTAAAGCTTCTGACCTGAATGATAACTTCACCCAAACTTTATATGTTTCACAAGAGTCCAACAATAAAATTGATACTGCTTGGACCAGTGGTGATGAGACAATTGATAGTTCTGAAACTTGGGTTAGTAATGACTTAAGAGTTGGTACTACTCAAGCGATTGATGGAAGAATAGATAGTAAAATAGATACAGCATTAACAGGAGACGTTGTTGCTGGTAATAGAATAACAGTTACAGATAATAGTCCAAGTAGTGGAAAGATTACTGTAGCTGTGACAAGTGGCTCATTAGTAGATAGTGATGTCAACGCTTCAGCTGGTATAGCTGGTACAAAGGTAAGTCCTAACTTTGGCTCTCAGAACGTATCTACAAGTGGTACTCTTGGAGCTGGAAATACAACAGTCTCTGGTAACATTGTTGTTACTGGGACTGTAGATGGTAGAGACGTAGCAGCAGATGGTACCAAATTAGATGGTATTGATACAGGAGCTAAAGATGATCAAACAGCAGCTGAAATCAAAACACTTATAGCTAGTTCACCACTAGATTCATCCCACTTAGCAACTAACTCTGTTGATTCTGTCAAGTTAGCTAATAATTCTGTAGATACTGCAGCTTTGCAAGATCTTAATGTAACTACAGCTAAGATAGCTAATGATGCAGTTACCAGAGATAAAATAGCTACCAGTGCAATCGGTACAAACGAAATAGATTCTGGCTCAATTACTTCTACATTATTAGCAACAGATAGTGTTACTACAAATCACATAGCCGATGCTGAACTTACAACACTTGCTGGTATGCAATCGGGGACTGCATCTAAACTTGCTGCTAGTACAGCGTTAACAGCAGATATAGCTGATCTTAATCAGATAAATGGTTTAACAAAGCAAACAACTATCTCAGATAGTGATGCTTCATTCCCTACGTCTGGTGCAGTTGTTGATTATGTAGCTGCACAGATATCACCTTTAGGTGGTCTTGAGGTTATATCTAATGAAGATAATTTCCCTGCCACTCAACCTGCCTCTGGTGTTGTAATTAGTATTGCAGATGCTGGTGGTATTGTTGTTAATGGTAGTGGTGTCTCTAC
>VTLG01000354.1_pt1 | contig 12301 bp, 7 predicted proteins | sample 4694571 | NCBI WGS metagenome assembly VTLG01 (sample SAMN12604809, study PRJNA352737) | marine metagenome | biome: ENVO:00000447; feature: ENVO:00000209|ENVO:00000569|ENVO:01000036; material: ENVO:00002151; isolation source: viral sequences binned using virsorter ... | reverse complement strand
GATCACTATCTGTACTAGCTGAATCTTTTAATTTCGCACTGGTAACAGAATCATCAGCAATATCAGACTCAATAACAACCCCTGCAGCAATATTATCACTAGTAACAGCAATTCCACTTGGGAGAGTGCCGTTAGCCAGTTTAGTAAGAGCGATAGCGGCGTCTGATTTAATATCATCATTGACGATTACACCTGAACCAATAGCTGCTGTACCTGTTACGTTTCCAGATCCATCAAATGCTGCAGATGTCCATACGACATCCCCAGTCATACCAATGGTTTTGGTTGCAGCTAATTTTGTAGACGTTGCTGCGTTTCCTGTTGTATCTTGATTACCTGCGGAGTTAACTCCAGGTAGATCTATGTCGGCTGATCCATCAAATGACACACCACCAATATCTCTAGCTGTAGTTAGTTTTGCTGCACTACCAGTTGTATTTTGAGTTCCAGCTGTATTAACACCAGGTAGATTAATATTGGCAGAACCGTCAAATGACACTCCACCAATATCTCTAGCTGTAGTTAGTTTTGCAGCTGAACCTGTGGTGTTCTGAGTACCTGCAGTATCAACACCAGGTAAGTTTATGTTCGCTGAGCCATCAAAAGAAACTCCACCGATGGTTCTAGCTGTAGTTAACTTGGCTGCAGATCCAGTGGTGTCTTGGTTTAACGTTCCAACTCTAGCCGCAGCTAAAGTTCCACTACTTATATTATCTGCATTTAAATTAGTGAGATTAGCTCCACTTTGAGCAGTAAGAGTACCTGTAAGTTTTGCAGAATCTAACGTTTTAATCTTATCACTGGTTATCGCTTCATCAGCGATATCCTCTGTCATTATCTCTTCTTCTAATCTGAACCTGAGTTGCTCATGGTTCTTATTTAGATCGTTAGCTTTAATCGAACTTCCTGCAGCAAATGTATGCTTAGGAGTTGATACATCTGTATCTCTATATATCCTTACTTTTACACCACTTGCTGGAGCACTATTAAATTTTAATGATGTACCTGAAGGTAATGTAAATGCAGTTGTAGCAACTCCATCTAAACTAGCCTTTAAGTCAGCATCTTTTAAGTATTCTATTGTATGCGAGTAGGTATCCCCACCCGACGAAGTTTCAACTTTTTCAGTTGGTGTAACCGCCATTTGTTTTACTTAGGTTGTAAGTTTAAGATCCGATTTAGATCTCCTTTCTGGGTGGCTGCTTCTATTTCTGCGTTTATATATTGCTTTTGTCTTATTTGATCATATTGAGGTATTTGGCTTTCAGCGTATCTTAGAGCTTGACGTAAAGCAATGTCTAAATTTCTATGAATGGTATTCAGTAAATCTATATCATAATGTACCCCTTTACTTTGTGCTTTCTTGTAATCTTCTCTAAAGTTCTTCCCATCTTTTGTATTCATCATACGTCTAATAGCATCTTTAAAGATTTTATCTTTACCCATTTGACTCAGTACTGCTGACCTTTCAGCAGGTGTATATTCAACACCTTTTCCATTAGTAGTTAATGTTGGTCTAGCGTCATACTCAATATCAATGAGGAATTGTTTTTCAGGAGATAAACTATCAGATACCTTCATAGTAGGTGAGTAGGTATTCCAAACACGAGTGAAGAAGTTTTGAGGTTCTCTTATTCGTCCTCCATCAACCCAGTCATATACATCAGGTAATGTATCTTTAAGGAATGGATTACGGTTATAAAGTAGTTGGGTTAATTCTTGATCTACTTCTTTTAGTTGTGGTGTTAGAAGTCTAGAAAACTCATTCCTTAAACCACTCATAGGTACAAAACTACTTCCAAAACTTGATCCCCATCTAGCTAATGCTGCAGGGTTACCAGCTAATACATCATTTAAAGGTTCTAGACCTGCTGTAAATGATTTATTAGTTAGGTTTGCTGCAAGTAAATGACCCATCTTATTAAGGAACAATCCAAGAGTTGGTTCATCTAAGGTGTCAAAGTTATCCATAACATCAGTTGTTAGAGCTAACCAATCACTTAAAGCACCTAATCCTTCGTAGCTATACCATTTACCATCCCAACCTTTATAGGTTCTAGGAGTCCAACCAATCTCTCTTCTTACCTTCTGTCTTTCTTTATCATATAAACCATTTCCACGTAAACGATCAGCAGTAAATAACCCTGCAGCACCCATAACTGAGAGAGTGCCAATAGCTTTCCTACCTTTTAGTTCAGCTCTAAGTGTGTCATAAGCAGCTTCCATTGACTCATCAATAGGAATACCACGTTTAGAAAGAATCTTTTCAACATCAACTTGATCCATTTGATTAAATGGAAGTTTGAATTCGTTGAGGTTATCGATAAACAATCCCAAGGGATTATGCGATCCACTAAAAGCAAGTAAGTTTATTGATGTCTTAGGAAACATCATGAATGGTTTTAATGCAGGTACTCTTGTTAGAAACCAGCTCAATGAGTCAACCGCAGGATGATCTAAGTTCATAGCAATCTCTCTACTTGCGTATTCGACTGCTTTATCTGTTATGAACCCATTTTCATCAAACATCTCATCGTAGACACCATTAGATATCTTCGACATCATCTTCTCATCTATAGCTTTACCACCATCTCCTACAACTGCGTCATAGGCTCTACCTCTTGCTTCGATGTTGGCAATAAATGATCTCGTAAATCCGTCAAATGCTGTCATTGCATTTGCACTAAACCTCATTACTGGGTGTTCTGCTAAATCATTCAACGCTTCAATCTGATTAACCATGACTGAAGGTCCATATAAATCCTCTTCTTCTGCAGCATCAGCAAAAGATCTCAGTAATGTCATCTGATCTTGGTTTGCTCTAGCAATGTCATCACGCATGATGTAGCCAACAGAACTAGGATCACGAGAAGCTCTCTTAAATACCTGATTCATATGACTGAACGCCTTTTGTAAGGTGTCACCCATTCCGATGGTGTACATATACTTGGCACGTCTCAACGTCTTCCAATCTTGACTAACTGCAGCACCAGCAAAGGTTGCTAGTGGACGTTCAATCATGAGAACGGTGTTTGATAAACCAGCTCTAAGTGGAGTACCTACAGCAGATAAAACAGAGTTATAGATATTTGCCCATACACCTTGAGTCCAAGCGGACGGCATATCAGCTCTTGCATCAAAGAAAGCTTTCTTGATAACTCCTGTGGAGTTCCTTACATAATGGTTGAGCTTAGTAATCGTTGAAACCTTACCGTCAGTTACTTCATAAGCCAGCATTAAAGGTCCAAGCATTTGTGGACGTTCTGCTTTAACAGCTCTGAGGGTATCAATCGTCATCTGTGACTCTTGTTGTATACGACTCAAAGCTCTTAAGGTCTCGTTCTTTTCTTCAGCAAGTATGTCTTTTGTAGGCTTAAAGCCTTTTTTCATGCGATTCCACATGTTGAGCATGTTCAATGCCCTACCCCTTGCATATGAGGTTTGACCTTTTATCTGCATTAGGTACTGAAGTCTGTCCAAGATTTGCTCTTGAGCACGTTCAACAGCAGAAGTGCCGTCCATTAGACGCATACCTTCAGCCATATCTGAAACCTGTCCACCTAAAGATGTACTAACTACACCTTGAGCACGAGCTAAATCGAGGTTGGAGAATAACTCCATGTAATTACGAATAGCCTTAAAGGCACCCATGTAACCTTCAGTGGTTAAAACTTTGGCAGTGGTGTCAGGATCTTCTTTAAGCATCGGCTCAAAGAACTTCTTCATCTCACTGACATCCATATCTAATAGGTCAGCTGCATACTTATCAGCAACATCCATCGCATCAGCATGGCTGACATACCTACCGTTACTAGCTTTATATCCAACCTTTGTATCTTTAAGTTGTTCAGCTAATCCTTTAATTATTGTTCTACCAGCATCATCAGCTTCTAACCCATTTTTAATAGCAGATTCAGTAAAGACACTTCCTACTCTTCCGTGGACAGTATCAATGTTCTTATCGATTCTTGCTCCATCAATAGCAGCACTGACGATTCCTCCTTTATCTGCTGTACGAATACCTGATTCTGTAGCGTCATAGACATCATGTACACCAAAGATAGGTTCTGACCAGGGATCTTCTATTTGATTAGCTAAGTTTCTTTGACCTAACTCATCAAGATCATCTGATCGTTGTTTGGCTGAGTTAAGGACTTCATTTTCAACAGGGTCAGGAGAGAGTTTTTGTCTCTTCTCCATACCTTTTACAAAATTCCTAGCCTTCTCATTCTCAGGAACCCATGAGGTGGCATGTTTTATACCACGTAATGCTTTAAGTAGCTTTGCAGTTCCTATAACAACATCAGCTCCTACACCAATAGCTACACCTTCATTTCGATTCTTCATCCTCTTGACATCAGGACTATCAGAATCAAGGGTCGCTACATTGTCTGGTATCCAACCCCAAGTCACAGGGAAGCTCTGTTTGAGCATTGCTGCAGCGTTGTGATCTTTCTCTTGGACTGGTGCTATTTCATCAGCTACTAAACCTCCGAGAGCTGCTACGCCTGTATTACCTAACCATTGGACAAATTTATCATTACCAATACTCCATCCAACCTTTCCATGAGCTTTAAGACCTGCACCTTTAAATACTCTTGCTAGGTAGATAGAAGGTACGACGACAGAAGATATATCTCTTATCGCATTAGCTGATTCAGATTGGAATCTTGGTATTGGTTTGATCTTTGTTCTACCTTCAGAATCAACATAATGGAATGGATTATCTACTCCAGGTAGGTTCTTCTTAGGTAGTTTATTTAGTAAGCCAACGCCAAAATCTGCTATACCTGTAGGTATGGATAGTAGGTGTTCTGCTTTTGTTCTAACCCTTTCTGGATCCATAGCTTGATCTAACAAAGAGGGTTTTTCTTCTTTTACTTGTTTTTGATCTTCCGTAGAAGATGTTTGTGTTGGTTGAGATGATTCAGTTGAAGAAGGTTCAGCTTCCTCTTGTTCTAACTTAAGGCGTTCTAAGTTTTGATCACGGAGTTCATCCTCCATCAACAATTCTTGTTTCTTTTTGTCAGTTAGTTCTGGCGTACCGTTGAATATCTCATCAATTGGATTGCTCATTATTTACCTAATTTTATGGTTGGCCTCATTGTTAGTGGATTATTCCAAGCACCCTGATATCCATACTTCGCTGCAGATTTCATCATGTCGGCTGTGAAATTTAGATCAACATCAAAATCTTCTCCGACTTCTAAATTGTTCCATTCTCCATTAGTAGATATTTCATAATATCCAGCCAGTAATGCTGGATCAACATCTAACTCTTTGGCTTTAGTTAGGACTTCCTCTGCTTTACCATTAGGAATAATTTCTTTATTAAATTCACCTCTGGAAGCCCAAGCTCTACATGATCTCTCTGCACTGTTATAGCGACATAAGATTTTTTGATAGTCAGGTGATATACCATTAAATGCTTTAAAAGATGAAGTCTCTTCTAATGGATCTAAATCATAACCTTTACGTTGAGCATTTAATACAGTTAATGGATCAACACCTAATTGTTCTGCGATGTACACAGCTTTGGGATGAGGAGACCAACCAGGTTTACCAAACCCTTTCTCGTTAGCTTTTAATTCTCCTTCGTCAAAGAATGTAGCTGTTTCATATATAGAATTAGCCCCTTTTGCATTTAATGTACCATTAATCATTTTAATTTCTTGGTTGGCTAATTCAGCACTTTTAACAACTTTTTCTTTTGCAGGTAATACATTGAATCCATCTTTAGATTTACCTTTATCTACTACATTCCAATAAGTATCAAATTCATCTTTAATCTCAGCAAAAGCATTGATTTCAGCATCTTTTGCTGTCTCTGGATTTATCTTTAATTCTGCAACACGTTTTGCATATTTATGTTGTAGTCGTGCTGTAAGTATTCTTGAAGTAGGTCCAGTTGTTCCGTCTGGCAAAACTTTACTAGCTACTTTTACCATGTCTCCAATAGCATCCACATAGACCTTTGTCTTACCTTGAGTCTCTGTTTGCATCCGAGCAACATCAGCATAAGCACGTTGTACTTGCCAAGGGAAATTATCAACTAAACGTTTCTGAGTTAGTAGTCCAACATTAGCTAACTTCTCAGCTTCTTTATTCATCAACTTAAGATGTTTAGCAGAGATAGTTAGATCTTTTTTAACAGCATCTAACTTAGAACTACGTTTGCCATGATCTTTAACAAGTATCGCTTGAGCTGCTTCTATATCTTCGTTTGTTGGTTGCTCTGGTAAATTATCAAATAAATCCGTTTCTTTATCTTTAAATTCAATATCATTTAATTTATCTTTTGTATTGCGGTCAGCTATACGTTTTTCTTTTTCTTTATCCCTCAATATTCTCATTTGAGTTTTAAAGTGTGCATCTATAGTTGTTTCTTTAGTAGAGCCTTCTGGAATGAATGGAGTACTACCTATTCTATCTATGATATCTTCACTCATTAAACCAGCATCAGCTTGGCTATTTAAGATTTTAAAACCTTGTTCTTTAGCACCTGATAAACCACCATGTTCAAAACTATATTCATTTGTATATTTCAATAATGCACCACCAGGATCTTCGCCTTCTAGTCCTTCTATTAAAGCTTCCTTACCTCTAGCTAAATGTTCAGCGTCTAATGCTTTAGATTTTTTTGTATACCAATCTCGATATGATTGCTGATCTTTTTTACGCATCCCTTCATAGAGATGTTTATTAACCATAGGCTGTTCATGAGAAGCAAAAGGTCTAATGTAAGCTCTATTAATACGTCTTAAGATTGCATTATATTCATTCTGATCATCTGCATCTTCAAGAGCTTTAAGTACTTTCTTACCATCAACTTTAATCTCAATTGGAATCTTTGAAGCTTCATCTACAAATGCTTCATAACCTTCCAGGTGATCAGCATACATTGCTTTAAGAAATCCAGTTTGTTGTCTTCCAGGAAGTTCTCTAAGTTTACTTGCTAAAATTGAATCTATTTCACCTTTCTCTTTACTGTTAGATACGATTTTATTATTACCAGAAGCTATTAATGATTCATTAAATTCATCTTGATCGAATTCAGATTGTAAAACATCTTGATTCTCAGCTACTAAGTTATACCATTCTTCAGCTCCTTTCATATAAGCTTCATTTCTATTAGCTTCAAGCATAGGCTTTAAAGCAGTAGCAGCTGATTGAGAGAACTTAGCTAGTTCTGGTAGTAAATTATCTTTTCGTTTAGCAGCCTCTAATTCATATTTAAGTAGTTGCTTATTTCTTTCTTTTAGACTATTTAATAACTCTTTCTGGTTCTTCTCAATAGAAGGTATTAAGTTAACGCTTTCTACTGTGTCCATCTTCATATCTGGACCGAAAGCTTGGAATGGAGTTTGTGTCATTAATTTCTCCAATTAAAGTTAGAAAACCAAGATGAATTTTGATCAACACCACCTGCAGGGTTTCCAAAGAACGAACCTTGCCAACCAGCCGCACTTCCAATACCTTGAACACCACTAGCTATACCCATAACCGTCTGAGCTGTTTGTAATCCCCATTCCAAAGCACTAGGGCCGACAGGTTTGGCAGGTGCTACTCCAGGTATAGGCGCCATACCACGTTCACTCAGAGCTTTATTCTGCATATTTAATTTTGCTCTTCCGGCTTTCTGTAAAGCTTCTGTTTGCCAAACTCCTTTACGTCTAAGGTTTGCTGATAAATCAGCCTGAGTAAAACCATAAAGTAGTTTTTGTTTTCTATCAAAACCTCTTGCTCTTCCTCCTTCATTGGCTGGAAGTGAGGAGATTAATTGTTGATAAGCTCGTTCATTGTGTTTCATGAACTTATCTTTTTCAAGACCAAAATCTCTTTGTATAGCGCCGACCATTCGAGAATGAGCATTGACGGCTTCTGCCATATCAATGTCATATTTAGCTATTTTTGCAGACCAGACATTTCTGGCTCCAGCCCATTTAACTTCTCGAACTTTTAAGTCACGCTTATAATTATTTAATTGCGCCCCGTAGGCGGCTGCTCCCATACACACGGCAAAATTCGATAAAGGATAAGTTGTTGGGTCCATACCTAATTTCACGAAGAAATCTGAACCCTAAAAATTTAAGTAATTTGAGATGTACTTTGTTTCGTTTATCAACGATGTTCCAAAGTAACTTCTCTTTTCTACCCTCTACATACCTCTTTGCTTCTCTAGCAAATGTATGTGGATAGTCTTCTATAGCAGGTGTACATAACATCCATATCTGTCCTCCTGTATCTACTCCAGCCATACCGGCAGTCTTGCCGTTAGGCACATTGAAGTACACACCAGAGCCTCTCTTTGCTTCCAAAGTCAGGTACTCGATAGGATCTGCACCGTGCCCTTCTACGACCTCTCTACGGTCATCTGGACGTAAGTTAGAGGCTACATTTAAAGCAGCCTCCAACGTGATTGGGTGAATGTAATTAGACATTAAAAGTAATTGAAATTGATTACTATTCGTTTCTCATCTCCTTCTGTATGACTAGTACCACTATGTTTTAATGTTGAGTTAAATTGAACTAACCTATTCTTTACACAGTCAACCTTATCCTCAGACTTAAAGACTGTAGGTCCATTAGTATTACTGAGGTAAAATAAAGCTGTAGTCATATTCTTATATTTAGGATTGTCAATACAAGCATCATGGTCTGTATGCCATCCAAATATTTGGAGATCATTTTGTTTCCAAGTTATATTTAATCTAATTCTCCACCAACTTATTAAATCTAAAGGACAAACGAAATACCTATGTAGAACATTAAAAACATCCGACACAGGTTTATCGGCAAAGTATGCAGTATGTGATAAACATTCAAAGCCATCACCTTCCCTTACTTTATGATCTCTTAGATACCAAGGTATTTCTTTAATCTTAGTTTCTATTTCATTTAATCCAGTTTCATCTAATAAGTTGTCCCTAACAATCATCCTCTTCTATAATTTTTGGTGGTATAATCTCCTTCCCAAGATAAAGATCTAAGTGTTGCTGGTGAAGGATGAGTAGATTTAAGTGTTAACGATACGTTTGTATTTTTATCATAGACAGGAATAGTTTCTATTGCTTCTGTTAGATAGGGGATATCACCTTCTTCATAATCATTAGGTTCAGCACTTTCATATAATCTTGTATATGCTGTTTTACCTACTCTATTTAAAGTAGATTCATAAACACCTAAACGACCAAAACCTATATTGACTCTATGTAAAACAAGTGATCCTGATATGTCAGCAACTGTTTTATTACCTACATTCTTTTGTGGATAGAACTTAGGTAAGTCAACTTGCATATCATATAAATGTCCTACATATCTAGTACCACTAGTCCAATCATCAGGAACAGTAACGGTTGTACCATCAACAGTACATTCAGCATAGTGACCTGTACTATCAATAATTACAAATTTAGATGTGACTCCTGTTTGTGCTGTGACTCCTGTAAAGGTTGTTTTGTTAGTACCAGCATTATAATTACCACCAGTAATTGTTGTCCAATTATCTAGATGAACTAAGAAGTTTTCTCCATCTTGAGTTAGGCTTATATCTTGATCTGATTGTATTAAATGAATTTTTTGGAAGAAATTATTATCATCAACTAAATAGAATGTATCATCAATAACAAAGAAGTGCTTTATTGTTTTCCCAAACTTCCATTTAAACCAAGCTGATTGTAACCTTTGGTTTGCTTGTTGATAATAACGGTATCCATAGATTGTATCAGTACCACTCTTTCCTAAGAAAACAATAGAGTTCTCCCTAGAGTTAGCCATGATATTTAAATCTTTAGGTAGTAAGTTAGGTATGACTTTGCTTTGATCAATAATGATAGGTTCAACAGCTTGTTGTGCTTGAGCTATTTCAAAGAACTTACTCTTTGATCCTGAGTTATCTACAAAACCTAAAGTGTTTCCTAAAGATATAGGTTCTATATCATCATTTAAATAATAAGTTGATAGAGTACTAATTGTAGCAGTATCACGTTGGAAAGATGTAGAATCCGTACCTAAAAGGAATTGTTCATTAGCACTAAATAAAATCAAATTACCATTTGCTTCAATGGCATGTTTTATTTTAGATGGATACTTAGAACTAGATTTAATATCTACCGGATCATTTGGACCTGTACTTATTGCCGTCTCAGCCCAGAAATTACTTAAGCTACCTGGCCTTGAAAAACATACACTATCGTTAGTTACTAAGCCTAACCTGTTTCTAAAGAATACAACTTTCTGAATACTGTTGTCAATGAAACTAGGTTTGGGATTTGTTCCATCATCACCAACTGCTCTTTCATTCCAAGTGAATTTAGAAACTTGAAAAGCATTTACACCTGTACGTTTAATAGTAACAGGCATATTATCTTCATTGATTTTATATTTTATCCCACTTTTCATGGTTTCTACCCACCTACCAGGACCATCAGCATCGTTATAAGCGTGAAATTCTAGATAATAATCATCTTCTGCACTTTGACTGTTAACAACTTTAAGTTGATAGCCATGTTTACATTGAGTAGGTAGGTTTGTTATATCACTAGTTTCATTAGTGATGACACGCATTAAGTCAGGCTCTACAACCTTTATATTAAATTCATTAGCGCTATAAATAAATAAACCATTACCTATGATCTTACAACTCATACCACTAGCAGCTTGTACAGCAGTTTTAATGCCGCCTAAAACAGAAGAGGCAGATACTGCTGTGTCTGCATCAAAAGGTGTTGGCTTAGGTCTTATTAAATGATTACCACTTTTAGCAGGTGCTGAATATGTTTCTGTTGCATCTACAGTTACTGTGTAAGTAGCTCCTTCTAGAGTTATAGACTCAGTACTATCTGGGTTCATTCCTCCATGTAGTAGATCAATCTTATGAGTATAAGTACAACTATAATCACCGTGATCATTTATCTCTGCACCTGAATTATTAGTAACAGTTTGTTGACCTGTAGTAGTTAACCTGAATACTAAGTCTCCAGTTTCGTAAAATACTTTAGTACCGATATGTGGGCAGTGACCTTTACCTCCACTGCCAGGATCTGCGCTGCTTGGTCCGGTACGTTCAACACTTAACCTAACTGCCGTAGTATAACTTTGATCTGATGACCATTTATCACTTATATCTAATGCGTATTGTCTACCGTTCTCTGTTTTCTTGAGTTCAACATAAGCATAATGCTGTTCATTCATAGCAGCAACAGTATCACTCTTCAAATCTGTAGTAACAGCAGAGTTAGCTACAAATGTTGTGTCATAAATAGTAGTGAAAGTTAAATCTTCATTACCACTAGCTAAGTAATCTTCTATACCACTGTCATGTGTAACGCTACATTCAGCACCTGTATCACAACGCCACATCTTTACTGCGCCATTGGATACTTGACCTATATATGCACCTTCTGTTTTATCTCTAAAATAGTGAAACCAAAAATCATCACCTGAGTTAGGACTGATAGAAGCTATACGTTTTGATCCAGGTCTTTTATATAAACCATAAGTAAGATCAGGTATAACATTTACAGCATCTTTCACAGTACCTAATGACTTTATATAGTCAGGCTGTTCAGATATTCCTCCATGATAGTTTGGTATTGTTTGGCTAATTCCACTCATCTGCGTCTTAAGGAATGATAAGGTTGATAGGATGTGTAAACACTTTCTTCAGGTATACCAAGGTAGGAGTGGTTTCCTTGATTGCATTCATATTCAACACAAGCTGCTCGTGCTTGTAGTTCTTGAGATGCTAATAGTCTTACAAGTTGTGGGTTACCAACTAACTGTGTAGCAGCTCTACCTGATGCTCTGAGAATAATGTATCTTTGAATGACAGAAGGTAGATCTGTAAAAGGATATAGAGTTACTACATCACAATAAACATCTCCAGTGAATTCATCTGTATGTTCTACTTTGTCATATAACTTTCCGTTTCGTTTGACTACATCCATTGTGTAATCACGCCATCCATCAGTTACATCTATTCTAAGTACATTATCAGCTATAAGTATATTCTTATTATCATCTGGTGTATATTTTACATGGTGTTCTGAATTGAAATGCCACCCTTCATTTTGTACATCAACATTAGTATCTCTTAGGATGTTGTAGATGAATGAAATTTCAGGGTTTGCATTCTCTATTTCTGTAACTGGGGACTGTCCTATAGCACCCAGTATTGAGTTAACTGCGGAGAGTTCGGTCTCGGTTTCAATTGTTGTAGATGCCATAAGTTATATGAATAAAAAAAAGGGAGCCGAAGCTCCCCTTATGTGAATTAAAAAATATCTACCAGCCGTCGGTC
>VTLG01012552.1_pt1 | contig 12302 bp, 6 predicted proteins | sample 4694571 | NCBI WGS metagenome assembly VTLG01 (sample SAMN12604809, study PRJNA352737) | marine metagenome | biome: ENVO:00000447; feature: ENVO:00000209|ENVO:00000569|ENVO:01000036; material: ENVO:00002151; isolation source: viral sequences binned using virsorter ... | reverse complement strand
GGCCTGTTGTACTTGTACCACTGCCATTTACAACTATGCCAGCTGCGTCTGCTATACTAATAACAGCACCGGACTCTCCTTGTGTGTTAGGAAATGATACCTCGTCAGCTATAGCTACAAAACCACCGACTGTAGAAAGTTGTAAAGCTACGTAGTCGACAACAGCACCAGAAGTTGGTACGTGTGAGTCACTGTCAGTTATTGTAGTTTGTTCACAACCTATCTTACCTATAGTAACTGCATCATCTGCTATCTTAACTGTTGTTACGTTTGCATCTGTAATTTTAGATGTTGTAACAGCATTAGAAGCTAGTTTTGCATCTGTAACGTTTGTGTTAGCAAGCTTTGCTGTAGTAACTTGACTGTCTGCTATATGAGCAGTATCAATAGAACCATCAACATAGTGCTCTGAATTAATAGAGTCATCGGCTATCTTTGCTCCTGTAACTGCGTCTGCTGCAATATCAGCTGTAGCAACTGAAAGATCTGTAATATTAGCACTGTTAACTGCTATATCACTTGGTAGTGTACCACTAGCTAGCTTTGCCATTGTTACAGCATCGTCAGCTATTTTAGCTTCTGTTACTGCGTTGTTATTTATCTTAGCTGTTGTTACATTATTGTCTAATATTTTAGCTGTTGTAACTGCACCGTCTTTTATCTCATGTGTTTGTATTGTTTGATTCTGTTCTTCTTGTATACCAAACAGTATTTGTTTGTGATTATTATTTAAGTCGTCTGCCCTAACTGACGACCCTGCTGTGTATGTAGCCTTTGCAGTATCTACATCTGTTTGACGGAAAATACGTATAGACTGCGGACTAACTGGTATATTGCCTGATGTAAAAACTACATTACCACCACCCGTAGTAGTATAGCTTGTTATATTGTAGTGTGTGCTTGTTGTTTTTACGACACCATCTACTTCTACTTTTACGTCAGACTCTTGTATTGAAGGGAAAGAAAACGGCTTAGTAGCGTTCCCATCCCCAGTATAATCTATGAATGTTGTTGCCATTTATTTGTATATGTTGAGGATGTTTGCGGTATCCGTACGTTTTTGAATACGTGCGATTTCTTTTTCACGTTGTTCAAGTATAACTTTTTGTACACTTTCCTGTTGGCTAATTTTAGACCAAGCTTTTTTACGTGCTGTGTAAAATATTCTTTCTATCATTCTATTGTGATAGTAGTCCTTTACATCAAAGTCACCACGTCTACCAGATTTTATATCATTACGCATCTCTTGTAAAGATGCTAATATCTTTTTATCTTTAGCTAATCTATTTAGTGCTAGCTCTAAGTTTTGATCGCCTATAGCTTTTTGAAACAAGGATCTAACTTCTGGATTGTCAGTAAGTTTTGTACCGTCGGGTGCATAGTATGTCGATGTACGTAAATCGTAACCGCTATTAAATAGTAACTGTCTACCTTCGCTTTGCTCTAAGTTAAGTGTTACAGGACTAATAGCATTATAAGCTCTTGTTAAAAAATCCCAGTCTTTCATAGGCTTACCGTTTAAAATATCATACTTTATAGGTAGTTGACCAGATCCTGCCAATCTTTCAGAAAGTAAGTTTCTGTTTCGTACGGATTGTATAATACCTGAGTTTATTTCACGCATGTATGGTGTAAATAATCTACCAAGTTCGTTACGTAGACCAGCTAGTGGTACTTGATTATTTCCAAGTCCAGCTAGAATACGTGGTATTTGTCCCGGTCTAGCAGCGAATAAATCTACGAATGACTGTATGCCTGCTAGGTATGACTTACTTGTAACAGCTTGTGCTACAACAAGAGATATTTTACCTAACTGATTTTCTGTCCACTCTTCACCCATAAGCTCACTTGCGTCACCTACGTCAGCGATTGTAGACATAATAAGGTTAAATGGTTCAAAGTTGTCATAACCTATACGTACGTCACCTAGTTTAATTGTTCTAGGCTCCCACTTACCATCTATCCAAACCTGTCTTTTTTGCCTGTCAACTGGGCCATTACCGTTAAGATCACCACGCATCCAAGCGTTAACTGCCATCATAACTACACCAGAGCCTATCGCCAATCGGCCTGTTTGTAAAGCTCTAGCGTTAGCAAGTTCTTCTGCTGTATAGATACCATACTTGTTTACACTAGATAAGTCAGCTGGGTTTGCAAATGCTATGTCATTAAACTCTTTGACTAAGAAGTTAAAACCGGGTGTATACTTACCTGTAAGAGCAAGACCGTTTACACCTGTTCTAGCAAACAAAAAGAATGGTTTGGCTAGAGGCGCAGCACTAAATACATCGTTTAGACCTTTTGCAAAGCCTGTAAGATCTTGTGTTAGTGTTACTTCTTTACGTCCAAACTTTGTAGCTTCGTCAATAATATTACCATCTTTGTCAAACACTTGTGCATAAAAATCATCTTCGTATGCTTTCATTAAGTCTTTGTTTATTTCTGGTAGCTTGATGCCATCAACACTTTGCATTTCTAAGACTCTACGCATTGCTTTTTCACGCATCTTAGCACGGCCAAGTATATAACCAAACGCATCGTCAGTTGCAGCCATAATCTTAGTAGAGTATGTAAACAAGTTAGTATTGTTAGCTTGTCTAGCAATGTTAGCCAAACGATATGCAGCTACTTCGCCAGCATCAGCTCTACCACTATCTTCTGCCCAACGACGTAGTATCTCCCAGTTATCATCTGCCTGTGTATATTCTGAAAAACGTGTTTTGATTGTACGTATATCACCTTTCCAGTATGAGTTTAGTTTTTCTCTAAACAATGTGAAAGACTCAGGTATCGCTTCTAGCATGCCATTGACAGCAGCTAGGCTACTTCTAAGTGTAGCAGCATCACCCTCAAATGGGAAACGTAGAGCTGCTCCTAATGCTGAAGCTAGTGGTCGTAAGAACGTTGCAGTAGATGTACCCATGATTGCTCGAACTGGTGTTTTAGGGCCTGATAAAATACTATGACTCATCACACCTTCTAGTTCACGGATTAGTGCACCTGTTCTAGCTGGGCCGTCTGGTGCTAATGAACCGCCTTTAAGTATTGTACGTGCCCATCTATCAAAGTCTTCAAGAGTATTAACATCTTTCATCATAGAAAAAGCTTCAAACAACGCTTGAAGTAAGTTATCGTCAGGATCATCTTTTGCTATCTTCAGTACAGACATAATAGAGTCTTTTGTATCTTGCATTTCTGCTGTAATAACTTCGTCTACTATCTGTGATTTTGGTTGTTTACCAGCTTGTAGCTGCCTAAATGCGTCTGATTTTAAGAATCTAGCTTTTTTAGTCTGATACAAAGCTGTTAACATTGTATCTGCAACTTGCTTGGCTGGGCCATCTATGTCGTCTAGATCTACTAGATCTGCTATTTCACGTCCAGCTGTACCTAGATCTCGTAACTGCTTAAGTAAAGAACCGACAACTAAGTCACCTATAACAACATTCTTAGATGTCCATATTTCTATACCATCAACAACGTCAGGTTGAGCTTCTAGTAACTCTTTTAGATACTGTTGTGGTGACATCTCTATGGCATTTCTACCCTGTGTTATACGTTGATGACCTTCAATAGCTTCTTTCCATCTAGATGCAAGCTTAGGTATGCTGCCTTTTACAGCATCAAGTTCTGCTTTGAATTTTGTATCACTCATCAAGCCACGCATAATACGTTCTACTTGTGCTTCATCTGTAGCACCTTCCATAGCAATACGTTCACGTTCGTATGGTGTTGTTACAGAACCAGTAGATCCTTCTTCTGAACCCCATTCTTTACGAGTACGAGATAACTGTTCACGAGCTTTCTGTGGTGATACCTCGGTTATGTGTGCCCCTTGGTGTGGTTGAGATATAGGTGCATTTTTATCTGCTCTAAACTCAACTTCTCCACGTCTTAGCTGTGCTAGTCCGTTTTGTACTGTTGCCTGTTTTAGATTTTTGTTTCTGTCTTGTATTTGTTTTACAACGTTTTTACCACCTCTTCCAAGTGTGTAAGCAAAACCGTCAAAGAATAGACCTATGCCCATACCTTCAACAATGTTTTTCATCTTCATCACAACTGGGTGGTCTGTATCTTTTGTAGATATAGGGGTGTCCATCCAACCATAGCGATCACGTAAAGCACCAAGAGCGTTTTGCTCATCTGACTCTTTAGATACTAGATCTGATACAGCTCCAACAGCCATACCTCTTACAACATTACCTTTAGCTAGTGCTATAAGACCGGCTGGTATAGTTACTATGCCTGTAGCTGCCGCAGCTTTTGCAGTTAGTATTGTACCAGCTGCTAGAGATCCAAAGTGTACTAGGCCTCTAAGCTGTTTACCCCACCATGTTTTTGTTTCGATTGGATTATCATAACCACCAAAGGGTGTAAAGTCTGGCTTGTATGCACCAGTTTCTTCCCTTTGTTTTTGCATCTCCCCACTAAAAGCATCTACTGTACGTTCTGGAAACGTAGCTATAGATGACGCAGTGTCTTGTAAACCACCAGATAAAATAGACTGACCCTCTTTGATGAGTGCCTTAGCACCCCATGTTTCGGAGTTGCGTGGATCAGCCTGTGTGTCAACGGCTTGTTGTTCAACCTGAGCTTGCTCGGTTTTTGCCTGTTCTTCTGCTATTATCTGGGAGCGATATTCATCTGATATTTCTTGAGCTACTTCAGCTATCTCATCTATATCAGTGTCTATCGTGTATTCTCCTGAGTTCATTAAATTGTTAATCCTCCAAAGTCATTCTCGACATAATCTTTAATTAGTCCATCAAAGAATTTTTCTGTGTTGGTAGTTGGTTTTCTTACTTTATCTAGAATTATCTCGTTTATATCGCCTTGTAAATTTTGAAACTGATTGTTTGTCATACCTCTAAGGTTAGGAAAGAACTGTAATACCTGTGTTCTTTCTGTATCAGATAGGTTAGTTAATCTACGCCAGTCTTTATCAGCATCAACCATAGCACCCATAATACCATTACTCTTATTAGCTTGTATTCTCATCAAACCAAAGACCATAGCATTTTGAGTCTGTTCATCCATCACGCCATCAACTCTAATACCACCAGCTTCTACAACTTCTATAAGTTCTTGTGCACTAATCTTGTACATACCAAAATCAGTCGCACCCGCCTTAGCTTTTCTGTATGCGTCTGCAACTGTCATTTCTTCTAGTTTGACTTTTGGTTTTGTAAATGGATTGCTGTTTGGATCTTTATAGTAGTCTGCATTATCTGTGACTTTAAGAGAGTTGAGCATCTTAGTTTCTATCTCTGTATTGTCATCGTTGTTAAGCAAGTTAAGATTTTTAGTTTGATTTTTACGTAAATACAAATAACGCTGTTCCTCTTCTGTTAGATCAAAAAATGTTTCTGGATTCTTCATGTTGCTAGTGTCACCCGGGAACATAGCTTTATATCTTGCAATAGCATACTCATGCGGCATTACATTTGTACCATGAGTAACACTTCTAAAATACTGTGGAAACGGTGTTTTAAAACCACTTTCATAGTAATCATATAACTGATCTAATGCACGTTTCTCGTCAAGAGATACAAACTCTTTCTGATTCATGGTAGCGTCTACACCGTTTTCTTTTACAAAATTTCTATCGTTTGCTATATCTATAGCTAATGTAGGTCTGGTAATATCTACTTTACTTTTGTATCCTCCATTTACTAGCTTATCTAGAACTGCCGGATACTCTAACTGTAGTGCAGCTTCAAGTGTTAAACTTTGATCCCCTTCCATACGTTTATTAACTTTTTCAGTTAAGTCATACTCAGCAGACTTTACCTCTAAGTTTTTCTGTAGGCTAGTAAGTTCTAGAGTTGGGTTGTTCCCTGCTTTTCTTATTGCGTTTTTAAAATCACCTTCTACATCTACAATATCAAATATTTTATTTGCTTTGCCTACTTTACCAGAATATGATCCAGTGCCTGCACCAGAAGTCTCATCATTTAAGAAATGACTTGGTAGTGGTAATGTAGGATCTAAACCTTTAGATAATAACTCTCTACGATATTTAGCTTCCTCTTCAGCAAGAGCCATAGTAAACTCTTCATCCGATAAATCTTGTAATCGTAACTGTCGTACTCTTTCTTGAGAAGTTGTGTTTAGAGTCTTAAGTACTTTATCATCAGCAAGAGCCATCTCACTTTGTATACGTGTAAGATAAGCTGTATTACCATCTATCTCTCCTTGACTACCTATACCAGAATTGATATAACCTTTGACTGTAGCACCAGTAGACTTGTTAACAAACTCTGCTTCATTCATAAAGAAGCTGACACCACCAGATTCTAGTTGGTATCTTTTTTCATACATTGTTTCAATTATGAAATCTAAAGCTTGTTTAGGCTTTGCGAATCCCATCTTGTTTTGAACAAGTTGTATAAGACCTACCTCTTCATCGTCATAGATTCCATCATAGTTTCCACTTGCATCTTTAGAGTTAATTGTACCTATGACAAAGTTTTGTGCTTCTCTCTTTCTATTGACTTGCAGATTGTTAAAACTAACTCTGTCCCATCTGTCTAACGCTTTTTCTTTGGCTTTTCTGAGAGCTGGAAATAGACGCTTATTAAAGTATCTACGCATCTCTCTACCATTTATATTAAGACCTTTTGCATCTGCATCCATAAGATACTTAGTAACAACGTCTTCAATACTATTATCTATACTGGTTACAGCTTCGCCTCTGGTAGCTAAATTATATACGTTATTTTTATTAAGTATACTATTTAAAGCACTTATTGCAAAGTCATCATACTTCTGTTTAAATTCAATATTATCTAATTGTTCTACATCAGGCATGAATGTCATTTTTAACAGTTCAAGAGCTTTAGGATCGTCTCCAGCAAACTCTGCTAATGCAGCTTGCTTTTGAGCATCATTCATGTCAAGCATTTTTTCTTGAAGCTCTAAAAAGTCTTCTTTTCTATCGTCATAAAGCTTGTTACTATACTGTAATAATTCACGTGCTTCTCTGTTTTTTTCACGTGCTACTTGAAACTCACTTACTTTTCCTACAAGTTGATTTAAGGAACTAAGGTTGTCAAAAAAGTTTTTTGATTTGAGTTCTTCTATATCGCCCAGTTCCTTGAAGAATCTTTCTTGGTCTTTTATGTTTTCGTCAATCTGATTGTTGACGGCCTCTTCCATATTAGCTTCGGTAGAGGTGTAGTTACTAACCGATATGTCAGGGATTCTGTCCCTTTCAGTACCGATTAGATTAGAAAATGATGATGACATAATTTATCCTGTAAACATACCTTTAAATCCACCGCCTTTGGTGAAACTTTGTAAGCCAGTACCTATGCCAATAACTGAGCTAGCAATCGACAAAGCTCCGCCAAGTCTGTTTGTTGGAGGCATCATAACTGGTGCACCATACTCAGGTCTAACACCAAGAGCTTCACGTGCTCGTGCTTGTGCAGCTCCATACTTACGTATTGCAGCTTGTTGTGAATATGCTTGGTTACGTCCCAGTACGTTTTGTATTGTAGATTCTACTTCTGCATTTTTTTGAAGTAGAGCTTGATATTTTAATTTTCCAAATCGTCTACTACGCCCGCCTTCGTTTACTCCCATTGTAGAGAAATAAGCTCTGGTAGCATCTTCGACTCTTTTTCTACCTTTTCCTAAGGTAGCTACAGCTTGTGCATAAGCGTCACTTTGATCTCGTGATAAACCTATGACATTCTGTTGTTGTGTTCTTGCGAGGGTTGTCTCTCTGTTAAAAAACTTGAGTCCCTCAGAGGCATATCGGGCATCTTTAGCAGCAGCTTGTGCTTTAGCTTGTGCCCTTGCCCCTGCATTAGCGTCTACGCACACGGCAAAATTCAATAAATGTTATATTATTCGGCCCATGTTTTAACTTACGTAAAAACTTGAAGCCAAGAAACTTTAGCAGTTTTAAATGTGCCTTGTTTCTACTGTCAACTATATTCCAGAGGAGGGGCTCAGGACGGCTATCGACATACCGTTTGGCCTCTCTTGCAAATGTAATTGGGTATCGGTGTATATCAGGAGTGCAAAGCATCCATATATCACCTTCTTCTCCTACTCCCGCCATGCCAGCAGTCTTGCCGTCAGGCACTGTAAAATACACGTAGGAGGGGTTGTGAGCCATGATAGAGGGTAGAAGGGCTGATGGTATCCCATGGCCTTCTTCAACCTCTCTAAGGTCATCTGAGCGGAGATTAGAGGCAACCTGAGCGGCAGCCTCCAATGTAAGTGGGTGTATGTAATTAGACACGTTTGTAGTATTTGGGTGAGAAATCTCCTTCCCAAGATAACGAACGTAACGTAGCTGGAGCTGGATGAGAGGATCTTAAGATTACCTCTACGTTTGTATTCTTTTCGTATACAGGTACGGTTTGTATATGCTCCTCTAAATAAGGTGATCTTGACGCATCATAGTCATCCATAAGCGTTGATTCATATACCTCTGTATAATCATTTTTACCTACACGTTCAAGTGTAGTTTCATATAGACCTACTTTACCAAAATGTAACTTAAGTCTATGCAGTATTAATGATGAATTTACATCAGCTCTTGTAGCGTTACCCTGCTGTCTGGTAGGATAGAATGTTGGAAACTTTACTTCGTATGGATATAAATAACCTATTGTAAGCGTTATGCCTTGCCAGTTTCCGGGTACAGTAAAGCTTGTACCTGAGACTGTGCATTTAGCATATCTACCCTGCCCATCAGTAGGAGCCGGAGTACCACCCTCATCAATAATTACTAAATCGTGGTTAGGTGTAGTAACTGTATTTAACCAGCTAATACCAGAAAATGTGGTTAGATTCGTAGTTGAGTCAAAATTACCGTTGTTAACAGTAGTATGATTATCCACATGAAGTAAGAAGTCGACATTATCTATACTCGTTGAAGGGTCGTTTTCAGTTTGCACTAGTTTTATACTTTGTAGATAATAGTCACTATCTAAAAAGAAGTACTCATCATTTATAATAAAATGATATATTAATGGATTGTTGAGTTTCCATTTAAACCATGCAGCCTGCTGTCTCTGCTCAGATACTTGAAAGTATTTATAACCAGTAACGATATCTGAGCCAGTCTTACCTAACAATATCATAGAGTTTTCTCTAGAGTTTGTTAGTAAGTCTATATCTTTTGGTAGTATTGTTGGTACAATTTTGGTTACATCTACTATACTTGGTTGACCTTCACGACTTATATTAGCCATTTCATTGAAGCGACTGAACTTACCGGAGTTGTCAACATATGCTATACTAATACCTAGTGATATAGGAGGAATATCTTTGTTATAGTTAAATGTAGAGATACTACGTAACTTTGCAGTATCAGGGTTGAAAACTGTATCATCTGATGCAAGTAGAAATTGTTGGTTTGTGCTAAATATTACCAAACCAGTATTAGTTTCTATACCATCAAATAGCTCTGATGGAAACATAGATGCAGCTGATATATCTACAGGGTCACTAGCAGATACAGTCAAAGCTGTTTCATTAAAGAAATCAGGATTTCCTAGTGTACCCGGTCTAGAGGTAACTACATTTTCACCTGACAAAAATGCTAATCTGTTACGGAAAAATAATACTTTATTTATACGAGCACCTACAAAAGAAGGCATTGGGTTAGTACCATCATCTCCAATTCTTCTATCTTGATAATCGAATGGTCTAACAGTAAATGTAGTGGTAGCTGTACGTTGTATAACAAGTGGCATATTTGTAAGTGTCTTGGCTATCCCGGGCTTTGCACATTCTGACCAAGAGCCTACACCATCTCTATTGTTTTGACCGTCAAAGCGAAGATAGTAGTCATCTTCATCTGACATTCTAGAGTTAGATATCTTTACAATATAACCATGTTTACATTGATTAGGTAGGTTTTGTACATCATTAACTGAAGACTGGAAGCATCGCATCAAATCTTCTTCAACAATTTCTACACTAAAAGGGTTAGTGCTAGAAAGGTATATACCTGTACCAATATGTTTACCAGCCACACCTGATGGTAAGTCAGCTATAATACTACCAATAATAGTATCAGCAGTAACAGCTGTATCGGCAGCAAAAGGTGTAGGTGCTGGTCGTATAAGGCCATCGCCGTTCGAAGATACAGTAGCATTAACTTGTGTAGATTCTACCTCTGTAACTGTCACATCTATGTATGCTTGACTATCAGAACTGCTTGCATCTGAAGCATGCTCTGGTAACACACGTACTACGTCATCTAAAGCCCAACCTTCACCACCATGTAATAATACAGCTTCTATATTGTAGCTGCATCTGTAGTTCTGTCCACCGGGGCCGTTTGAACCAGCACTATAATTAGGGCTTACACCTTGTTGACCGAGGGCTGTGACTCTGAATGTTAAGTTATTCTTACCAGATGTCTGTACGACACCACTGCTATTCTTTACATCTTGTATATTCTCTGATGCACCATAGCTACTCTTGGCTGTAACAGCGTATACTTCTGTGCCTATACCGGGGCAATGACCAGAACCATCACTTTCGTCAAAGCTATGCCCAGTAATTTTTATTTTAGTAGCACGAGAAACTGTAGTAACAGTCGAACCATTGTTTATATTAACACCATACTGTCTACCATTTTCTGTACGTAAAAGTTCTATGAACCCGAAGTGAGCATCTGGTGTAGCATCTGTAGTTCCCGTTGACCCAACGAGAGTGTTAGCATTAGAGTCATCACGACTATTAACAAAGGTGGTATCGTTAATTGTGAGGAACTGGAGGTTTTCTGGTTCACTTGTTGCTAGATAATTTTGTACTGTTGTCTGATGATCTGTGCCATCATGGGTGTAGCTTGTGGTCATTTGTGTGCCATCACTACAACGCCATACACGTACCTGACCATCAGCAGCTACTTGTCCAATGTAAGATCCTTCTGTCTCATCACGAAAGTAATGAAACCACGAACCACCACTCTGTACGTTAGTCAGTGCATCAGTGCCTATTCTCTTTGCACCCGGTCTTTTAAATAGACCTTTTGTGAGGTCTGGTATTGCATTTGTTACCTCTGTTACCTGACCGGGAAACTTTAGCTGGTCAGGCTGTTCTGACATTCCTAGTGAGTATTGAGGGATAGTTTGTGTGATACTTGCCATTATCGTCTAAGGTTTCTCCAAGGTTGATAGGTTTGATATGCTGTATCTTCTTCAAATCCAAACATACTATGGTCAGCTTGATTGCACTCATACTCCATAAGTGAAGATCGAGAAAGTGCTTCTTGTTGAGCTAATAGTTTTACTAGCTGAGGGTTCGCAACTAATTTAGTAGCAGCAACTCTAGATGCTCTGTATGTTATGTATCTTCTAAAGACAATAGGTAGGTCTTCAAAGTTATAAAGTCTGACAACGTCAAGATCTAAGTCAGCTGTAAAGACATCAGTATGATCTTGCTTGTCATATATAAATCCGTTACGACGTACAAGGTCATGTGTACGGCGAGCTTGATTATCATGTAAATCCATAGACAGTATATCATTACCAATAGCTATCTTGCCATTAGCGTCTATTGCAAACTTTACATGCTTCTCTGTATTAAAATGCCATCCCTCTGCCTGTGTGTCTACATTAGCATCACGAAGTAGATTATATATTATAGCTACTTCTGGGTTGTCAAAATTTAAAGTTGTTAGTGGTGCTTGTCCGATAGCCCCCAGTATACTGTTCACTGCGGATAGTTCGGTATCGATGTCAATAGTGGTTGCCATAAGAAAAAAAGGAGGCCGAAGCCTCCGTATAAAAGTGTAAGTTAGAAAGCAGCGTTTCCAACAGTTGTTGATTCGCCAGCAGCGTTGCGGCTTGTATCCACACCAGCTACGAACTCAACAGCAGCAGCAGGGTTAAGTGCATCTACACCCATAGCTAGACGACCTAGAATTACATCACCTTGGTAAACCACTGAGATGTCTCCAGAAGTTGTCTGAACTTGTGGGCCGATTGCTTCAACGCAAGCAGCAGCTTCTTTTTGGAAGATAAGTCCACAGCTGTTTTCAAAAGCAGAAGTACCGTTACCATAAGAGTTAACAGTCTTTGTTGTTGATGTACCAGCAGTCTCATCAGCCATAGCAACTTCTACGAAGTCACCAGTTGCTCCGGGGTCTGTAACACCGGGGTTTGTGCCAGATGCTGTACCAAACTTAGTACCGAATCTGCCGAAGAATGGGATGTTCATTGACTTGTAGATGGTGATACCAGCTATTTCAATGATTCCGTTACCTGATTGTAACGCATCTCCTCTTTCTGTACGGTTGATAAGTCCGTTTGATTCAACGTTCTGTATCA
>VTLG01010757.1_pt1 | contig 12302 bp, 27 predicted proteins | sample 4694571 | NCBI WGS metagenome assembly VTLG01 (sample SAMN12604809, study PRJNA352737) | marine metagenome | biome: ENVO:00000447; feature: ENVO:00000209|ENVO:00000569|ENVO:01000036; material: ENVO:00002151; isolation source: viral sequences binned using virsorter ... | reverse complement strand
CTAGATAATCACGCATTTTCTTACCACGAACCTGATCCTGATGGGATGTCAGCAGGTTATGAATTAAAAAAAACCATAGAGAAAGTAGCCGAATGGTACAAAGCGTTTCCTGTTGCTGATGTTTGCGTTGGCAATCACGATAGAATGGCTTCAAGAAAAGCTATGACAGGTGGCATACCTGCAGCTTGGATAAGATCATACAACGAGGTTTTAAATACACCTAATTGGAACTGGGTAGAATCAATAGTATATGATGATGTTTTGTATGAGCACGGAGAAGGTGGGCAAGCACAAACCAAAGCTAAGAATAACCTAATGTCTAGTGTTTGTGGGCATACACATACAGAAGCATATTGTCGCTGGTATGTCGGCAAAAGATATAGAGTGTTTGGAATGCAAGTTGGCTGTGGAGTAAACGCTAATACATACGCAGCAGCTTATGCTAAGAACTTTAAACGACAAGCTATTGGCTGTTCTGTTGTCTTAAATAACGGAACTTTACCCATCAATCTTTTAATGCCATTGTAATGAAAGATAACATATCTTGGCAGTTGTACACCTTATATATACTTATAATAATTTTAATTTTAGCCCTTAATATATAACCCCTCACCCCCTTATGTTTGTTCTTTGTTCATAATTTTGTTCATAACTTTGTTTGTTATGTTGTTGGTAATGTTAAAAATAATTTGTTTATTTGTGTCATATTAATCAAACAAAGGGGAAAGAACAATCAATGAAAGTGATTAAGTTTAAGCAAGAAGTAATGTTGGAACGATTGAAAGAGTATCGGATGTCTCATTGAAGGTTTAAACTAACCCCCCTTTGTTTACTAAAAAAAAAATTATGAAATTTACAAGTAAAAAAACAGGAAAATCTTTTGTTTTAACTAGCAAGTCAGCTGCTGACTTTATGTTTGCTAAAAATGCAAGAGGGGAATACATTAACAGATTAGATGACTACTATGTAGAAAAACAAGATGATATTAGTAAAGTTAAGTTTTTCTTAGGCTGTGTTGGTATGACTTTATTAGCTATTGGTTCAATCTTATTACACTTACAATGGAACTTCTAAATATGAAATTAAAATGTCAAAATTTTTATTTTTATAATAACGGAATGTTTTATAAAACAATTAAAACGCTTTCTCCTGATGGTTGGTTTTCAGATTTAACAAAGGTTGAGCCAAGTATTAGAATATTTGGAACACAAGACCAGATAGACAAAGCCCTTGATGAATACTGTAAAATGACAGGGCTTAATCTTGATGAAGCATATAATTATGAAAATGAGAAAATGCTAAAGGTATACAAAGAGAAGTATTTAAAAATGAATAACAACAAAGCACTAATAATAACGATATAATATGGAGGATAAATATAGAATACACAAAGCGATGAACAATCTAAATACATTTCAATGTTGTGAGGGTGAATTGTATTTAAGAGGTACAGATGAGTATGGCAAAGATTTTCAAGTGGTCTTTTGTGCTTACGACTTTTTAAATTGGATTGACACAGATCAAATAGAATATATAAAAAAACAACTAATTAAACACATAAAAACAAAATGACTGAATTAATAGACTACACAATTGAAGGGTTAGAAAACTTAAAAGGAACAAGCCCTGAAGCATCTGAAGTGCATCACGAAATATTTAATACTGATTATTTTATAATTGGATATGCTAAAGCTGAAAGATGGCTTGATAAAAATATAGGATCTTTTCAAGCTATAAGAGCAATACAAGATTATGAAAAATTTCATTTTGGAGAAATAATAACAGATCTTTCAAGTTCAGAGAGAGTGTGTAATATGTATGTTTACATAAAGGGTGAGGAGATTTTACACCAAAGTAAAACACTAAGCAGATTATGGGATGACAAATTAAACGATGATCAATTACAAGAAATTATTAATGAATTAAATTAAATTTATTATTTTTTACCGAATTATTAACAATAAAAAAAGAATATGAAAACAGAACTAATTAAGAAAAAATACAATCATTACGGTTTAACACCTGATGATGTGTTTAAGCATCAACACTATGTAATTATCACAAGATCTGGAATTGATAAGATACAAGCAATGGAAAATATAACTATTGACTATGAAGTAATTAATTGTGAAAAAGATTTTTGCGTAGTAAAAGCAAATGCATTAAAAGGCGAAACATCAATACAAACTTTTGGATCAGCTTTAAAGGGTGGGTTCAAAGATGGAAACTGCAATACTTGGTACGTTATGGAAATGGCAGAGAAAAGAGCAATGTCTAGAGCAGTACTTAAACTGACAGGTTTTTACGAGCTGGGAGTATTTGGAGAGGATGAATCAGAGGACTTTAAAAAAAATAAATAATTATGGCAATACCTTTAAACAGTATTAATAAGCAAGACTCAGAAACTAATACTTTAAAAAAAGAAAATGAACGACTAAGAGATTATAATACTAAATTAAAATTAGATATTATAGAGATAAAAAAAACAATTAACAAAATATTAACAATACTAAATACATAAAAATGACAAGATATAAAATAAAAAATTTAAAACTAGAGCCTAACTTTAAAGGCATTAATGATTTAAAAATAGTAAAAAAATTTGTTAAAAATGATGTTCAAAAGTGTAAAGTAGAGGACATCAAAGGGTACGAGTATATAGTTATATTTGGCAACTTAGAACAAATAAAAACAAAGTCAAACAAAAAAATTAAAAAATAATGGAAATCAAAGGAACGTTAGTTAAAAAACTACAAACTGAATCAGGAACATCTAAAGCAGGCAAACATTGGGAAAAACAAATGTGTATAATAGACACTGAAACAGATTATAAAAATCAAGTTGCAATCACTTTTTTTGGAGATAAAATATCTTTATTAGACAATGTTAATGAAGGCGACAATGTGATAGTAAGTTGTAATGTTTACTCTAGAGAATATAATGGTAGGTTCTTTCACAATATAGATGGGTGGAAAATATCTAGTAATAATGCAGAAATTAATGAAGCTGTTAATGATGAATTAAATGGTAGAGTTGAAATGGATAGGCAAGATCAGGGCTTTGTAACAAAAGATGATACACCGTTTTAATATGACACACGAATCAAACTTTAAATCAATATGCAATCTTGCTACTAGAGTAATGGGGTTGCCTGAAAATGCTTTAGCCAAAAAAACTAGGAAAAGAAACATACAAGCAGTACGATCTATTGCTGGTTATATAGGGCTTACTGAGGAAAATATACCTAGAAATATAGTGGCTAAAGTTTTGAACAGGAAAAGGTGTGTAACTTATCATTATGAAAGTCATCATAAAAAAAATTTCAAACATTGTAGTGTTTATAGAACAGCTTTTGACAAAATATATCAAGCGTATAAAGATATTGATGGTAGCAAGAAAATATTTACAGATAAGCATTTTATGAAAAGTCATTTGCTACAAAATGGTGTTGTTGAAAAGTTAGAATCTGATGTAACACTAGAGGTAACAAGTGGTAAAACTTCTTGTAAAATTAAAACATCTTACTTTGATTTTTCTAATCAATTAGAAAAGGTTAGTTTAGCCCTTAAAAATTATCATTATACAATTAAAATAATATGAAACACCTTTTAAGCAGTTCGGCTTTTCTAGTGCTGAACAAACAATTAGCAAAGCAGATAGGGTTGAAACCATCAATCCTACTCGCTGACCTAATTAGCAAAGAGGAATATTTTATAGCAAATGGAATGACAGATGGTTGGTTTTTTAATACAGAATCAAACATACAAGATGACACTACATTAACCCCTTTTCAACAAAGAAATTCATTGAAAGTGTTAAAAGAAAAAGGTTTAATTGAAACACAAAGAAGGGGGATACCAGCTAAACAATATTTCAAAATAAATGAACAACAAGTTATTCACTTTCTTAACAACTTGTCAGAAATAAAATTAACTACTATTAATAATAATAAAGAAATAAAAATAAAAAATAAATACTTTAAAAAGCCATCAGTTTCTGAGATTGAATTTTATAGTAAGCAAAAAGAATACAAGATAGATGCTGAAGCATTTTATGATTTTTATGAAAGTAAGAACTGGATGGTGGGTAAAAACAAGATGAAAGATTGGAAAGCGGCTGTAAGGACTTGGCAGCGTAGAGAAACAAGCAAACCTAAAACAATGTCAAAGCTAGATTCACAGATTAGTGCTTGGCAAGAAGCAAAAAAATTATTATGAAACCATTAAAGAATGAAAACGTAAAAGATTTGGCTGAGAAAGTATTAGATTTAGTTGCCAAAACATCCGTAGAAATAGGACATAAAACTGATCCGCAAACTATGGCTACACTTAGTAAGATATTTGCTAAAGATTTAATTACAGAAAAGAGATTTTGTAATTTAACATTTAATCAAGTTGAGGATGCTTTTCATCAGGGTGTAAGGTTTGGAAAAGATGAACCATTTTTAAACATAAGAACTTTTTATAAATGGGTGTATGCACATAAAAAAACTATTGACAATGCATACTATGAAGTACATACATTAGGCAAAGATAAAGCAAAAACTTTATGGTATCAAGAACCAATAAAATTAATAACATAAAAAGAGGGTTAAAACCAATATGAATAATAATGTGAGAGGTTATACTTTGTGGAGGTTAACCCCCTCTTTTTTTAAAACTAAATGATATGATAGGATGGGTAATAATAACAGCTATTGGAATGTGGCTAATAAGACAAATAAGAGAATGAAAACAAAAGACATAGTTAAACAACTACTTACTAAGAAGCCACATTTAAAAGACAATGATAACAGGTTGTGTTCATATATTTGGTACAATGAATTAAAAGCTATGGGTTTTAATCCATACAAAGACATTACACTAGAATTTTTAAGATTATATGCTAACGGTAAATTAACATTAGCACCTAGTATAAAAAGAGCAAGAGCAAAACTACAAGAGGAATGCCCAGAATTTAGGGGTGAAAAGTACAACCTTAGAAAAGGAAAGATACAAAACCAATGGCGAAAAGATTTAGGTTATGAAACCAATAAGTAAGCTAAAAAAAGAATTAGACAAATGGTTTAGCCTTTACATAAGGTTAAGAGATGCAACTGCTGAAGGTATGGTGCAATGCTTTACTTGTGGATGTGTCAAGAATTATAAGTCAGGAATGCAGTGTGGGCATTTTCAATCTAGAAGCTTTTTAGCTACAAGATTTGATGAAGTTAATTGTCAGCCGCAATGCGTTGGCTGTAATATGTTCAAACAGGGTGAGCAGTATAAATTCGCTTTAGCATTAGACAATAAGCACGGAGAAGGAACAGCACAAGAGTTGCAATTTTTGGCTAAAAAAATAGTCAAGTTTACTAGATTAGATTATGATGAAAAGATTAGTTATTACAAAAAAGCTGTTGATAACTTAAAAAAAGAAAAAGGTATAGAATAATTTATAATTATAAATTTGGATATGCAAAATGCAATATATTCTAGCGAACAGCACAAGCAGATTATTGAAGTGTATATTGAGTTGTGCAGACAATTTGTACAAGATGTGGCTACAAAAACTAGATACCAGAATTATATGGATGTTATGAAATTAATAATAGATTATTCTAATGGTTACGGAGAAGGTGTTAGAGAAAACAATTTTTATGATTGGATTATGATACTACCCATAAACTTATCAGTTATGACAAGTGGCTTTTTAGCAGGTGTAGAAACTAGAAAGAATGCGGCAGTTGTAAGGGCATACAAAGTAGTGTTAGATCAAATGTTACAAGAAACAGTAGCAAAGCTAGACAAGTTAGAACCTACAAATGACTAACATTTATATAGAAATATCAAAGCTAACAGATAAATTTAGAACTATGGCTTATGGTATTACTAATGATAAAAACAAAATACACGAAGCGGTACAAGAATTAATGCTATATTTTTTACAAATGAATAAACAAACCTTGACAGACATATGGCTGAAAGATGGGGTAAATGGAATTTTAAAGTATGGTGCAGTTGCATTAAGAAGGGCTTTAACAAGTAAGAGAAGTAATTTTTATTATAAATATGAAAAGTATTACACGCATATTGACAGCAATATTTATTCTACTAATAATACTAATGTGGATAGCTATACAATATCTGGCAATTATCATCATAAAGACATATCAAATTTGCCGAATGAAAAAGTAGATCACGAAAAGTTAGAAAAGTTAGAACAAATTGATTGCGTTCTTGATACTTTGTATTGGTATGATGCAGAGTTGTTTAAGCTATATTATTATGAAGGCAACACGCTTGACTCTCTAGCTGCCAAAACAAAGATTAGTAGGAACAGCTTGTTTACGACAATAGACAAAGTAAGAACAATAATTAAAAATGAATTAGATGAAAATGTATGATCCGAAAAAGAAAGATAGTTTCGTAATGCAGTTTGGCTTTTCGTACCCATATCCTTTTCAAAAAAAGAAAACATTAATAAGAAAATATGAAGTTTCTAGTACCAAATGGAATTTACAAGGATCGCATAGAAATATGTAAGTCCTGCGTTTATTATTTTAAACCGACAGGAACTTGTAAAGATTGCGGCTGCTTTATGAAGCTGAAGGCACGTTTAGCACCTATGAGTTGTAGTCAGGGTAAATGGCAAAAGACCACAGTAATAGACACACCAGATTATAATTTACCACAGGAGATTATAGATGAAATATTAGATATGTGGAAAGATTTAAAAACAGGTAGGGCAAAAAATCAAGCAGCAAAAAAAAGAATGATAGAAACTTATAATGTAATACACGGAACTAATTACAGTCCTACTACTAACTGTGGCTCTTGTATTGCAACGTGCTTTGATGCAATTAAAAAGTTATATAAAAAATACAGCGAATGAAAACAGATTACAAAAGAACACCTGAGCCTAATTATTATATTGGAACTACTTATGGTTATGAAGCTAGGCGAGTAGTAGAGGACTTTGAATTAAGTTACAACACAGGTACAGCAGTTTCTTATTTATTAAGGGCAGGTAAAAAAGATGGTAACCCAGCAGATCAAGATATACAAAAAGCCATTAATCACTTACAGTTTGAGCTTGACAGGTTGTGTTCAGAAAGAAAAATACTAACAGGATCAATAGCAGAATGACAATATATAAATGCGAATGTGGTAAGCAAGAGAAAGAAATACTAAAAGCAACTATTGTATTTCGTAATGGTGAATGGGTTTGCAAAGAAGCTAAATGTGAATGTGGTAAATATATGGATAGCAAACCTAAAGAAGGAATGCCAAGTTTAAAAAGAACAGAAGCTTCTTTAAGCAAAAAGAAAAGGGGTGATAAGCTATGGGATAGCGCTAAAGAAAAGCTGTGCGGAGAACGTGGAATTAATGAAAATTTTGACTAATGAGAAAACCAAGATCAAGAACATACTTAAAATCTTTAACTAGTAAAGCTGTAAAATATTACTTTGAAAACCCTGACATCAGTTTAAAAGTTATTGCTGCTAAGTACAGAATAAACCAACAGATGTTAAGTGGCGGAATAAGCAAACAGTTAGAAAACAGATTAAATAATAGCTTATCAAAAAAGCTAATAAATAAATATTAACAAATTCTATTATATACTATGAAGCTAAAAATCAATCAATTAAAATCAAACGAAAGCAATCCAAGAATAATTAAGGAAGCTAAATTTAAAAAACTAGTACAAAGCATTAAAGATTTTCCTGAGATGTTAGAGCTGCGACCTATTATTGTAGATGAAAACAACACTATACTAGGTGGTAATATGCGTTACAAAGCGTGTGTTGAAGCAGGGCTAAAAGAAGTTCCTGTTAAAATAGCTAAAGATTTAACAGATGAACAAAAACAAGAGTTCATAGTTAAAGACAATGTAGGGTACGGAGAGTGGGATTGGGATATGCTGGGCAACGAATGGAATAATGTTAAGTTGGCTGAATGGGGTATGGATGTTTGGCAGCCTGAGAAAGAAGTTGATTACTCAATTTTAGATGATTTAGATTTGTCTGGCGATTTACAAAACAAGCAAGATTCTGTTAAGAGGGCAATACAAATAGAGTTTGATGCAGAAATTTATGATGAAGCTGTATCTGTAATAAACACAGCAAGAAAAGAAGGCAAGAACTTAGGTTTAATTGTTTTAAAAGCTTTTACTAATGCTTAAAGTGTTTACATTATATTATGACAGGTTTGAAACAGCAACAACCTCAAAAGCATTAAAAGATGCTGGTATTAATCATACCGTAATTTGTCATTATAATAAAGAAAAATTTAATAATATTTATGGGGATATTATTGAAACCAACAAACCAAAGGGAATACAATATAATTTAAACGCTGGGCTTCAGTTGTTAAAAGAAGGTGAGTGGGGTTATTTTTTGTCAGATGACTATGAGAAAAGCTTCAGGTTAGAAAAAGGTATTAATAAATTTGTTGAATGTGATTTAAAATATGTTTTTGAAAAATTAGTTGAAACAACTAAGATTGCAGACAAAGTCGGTGTTAAATTGGTGGGTTTAAACTCAACAGGAAACGCTTTATACGCACAAAAAAAATACGGTAAGTACGGATTGGTAGATGGCAGAATGTTTGCTATAAAAAAAACAAATTTTGAATGGAGAAAAGATATAAGCACAATAACAGATTATTACGCTTCGCTTTATCATATGAATAAATATGGTGGTAATTTAATTGTACAAGAATGTTATGCTCAATTTGAAAGATATGCTAAAGATGGAATAGGCACTTTAGAACGCAGGGCAGAACAAAAAAAGAAAGACATAAGAATATTAAAAAATTTATTCCGAAATATGGTTAAGGTAAAAAACAAAGCCGGACAACCAAAAGGAACTCACATAACAATAAACAGATGAAAACATTACAATTACAACAAGTAGAACACAAAACTAAAATAGGAAAACAATGCCCATACATTGAGCCAAACATAAAAGAGGATTGTTTGCTAGAATATAATGGAGAGGTTATTGGCTTTTACATAAAAGATGTTTCTAAATATAGTGAAAAGCTAAATTTATTGTTGGCTGTTGCGGACAAAGAGTTTAGGAGTGACAATGTTCCTAAAACAATTTTAGACAGAATGAGTACGGTAGAACTATCTAAAACAGGTATGTCTAGAAAAGAAGCAAGAAAAATAGGTGTTAGCCAGTATAGCACTATATTAGGTAGCATACCACCAAAACCAGTAATGCGTAGGCCTTACCCAAACATATCATCAGTTCACAGGGAAAAGAAAGCACAGACATTTATTAAAGCAATGTGGGCTTCTTGTTTAGAAGCTGAGAATATAATAAAAAAACTTACCCCTCACATTTACGAAAAGCAAATGGAATTGTTTGAGGATATAAAAAAAGAATGGAGATTTGGAAATATGTATACAAGTAGTATTTCTAATTTTAATATATCAGCACCCTTTCATAGAGACACAGGAAACGTAGAAGGAACTGTAAATGTTATACTAACAAAAAGAAACAATTCTTTGGGGGGTTGTTTAAATGTGCCAGATTATAACCTAACCTTTGAACAAGCAGACAACTCAATGTTAGTGTACCCAGCTTGGAGAAACGTGCACGGAGTAACACCAATCAAACCAATAGCTGAAGGTGGTTATAGAAACAGCTTGATATTCTATCCATTGAAAGCGTTTAAAGGAATTTAAAATGGAACAAAATAGAACAAAGATTAACAAAGAAAGATTACTGAAAGCATTAGAGAGTTCGCTAGGTGTTATAACTACTGCGTTAAAAGCAACTGGCTTGTCAAGAACAAACTTTTACAAATGGCTAAAAGAGGATCAAGATTTCGCAGACAAAGTACAAGAAATAGAAAACATACAAAAAGATTTTATTAAGTCAAAGTATTATGAATGTGTAAAAGATAAAGTGCCTTCTGTTGTTATACACGCTGCCAAGACACGACTAGGTTGGAATGAAACAAATAGATTAGATGTAACCTCAGGCGATAAAGCTATTAATATGCCTGTCATAACATTTGTTGAAACTGATACTGAATAAAAAATATAATCCATTATTTGAATCTGATGCTCGTTATTTTATAATAACAGGCGGTAGGGGTTCTGGAAAGTCATTTGCTGTTTCTGTGTTTCTAACACTATTAACAATGTCATCAAACATTAGGATATTGTTTACAAGATTTACAATGGTATCAGCACACCTGTCAATCATACCTGAGTTCTTAGAAAAGATTAGCCTACTAGGTTTTGATAATTTGTTTGCAGTTAATAAAGCTGAGGTTGTAAACTTAGGCAACAAATCAGACATACTGTTTAGGGGTATAAAGACATCAGCAGGTAATCAGACAGCAAGTTTAAAATCATTACAGGGTATAAGCTGCTGGGTATTAGATGAAGCTGAGGAATTGATTGATGAGGATATTTTTGATACAATTGATTTAAGTATTAGAGAGAAAGATGTGCAGAATAGAATCATACTTATATTAAACCCAGTAACTAAAGAGCATTGGATATATCAAAGGTTTTTTCAAGACAAAGGTGTAGAAGCTGGTTTTAATGGCTTTAAAGACAATATATGCTACATCCATAGTACATACCTAGACAACAAAGAAAACCTCTCACAGAGCTTCCTAGAGCGTATTAACACTATAAAGCATAGAAACTTTAAAAAGTATCAGCATAAAATAATGGGTGGCTGGTTAGACAAAGCTGAAGGGGTTGTGTTTGAGAACTGGGCATTTGGAGAATTTAATCCTGATGGGTTGCAAACATCTTGTGGAATGGATTTTGGTTTTAGCGTTGATCCTGACAGCTTGACTGAAGTGGCTATTGATAAGTCAAAGCGTAAGATATACTTGAAAGAATTAATCTATCAAAATGGGTTGAAGTCAAATCAACTTGCTGAAATAATACTTAGCAAAGTTGGTAATAAATTAATTGTAGCTGATAGTAGTGAGCCGAGATTAATTGCAGATTTAAGAAGTTTGGGTGTAAACGTAAAGCCAGTTAAAAAAGGAACTGTTGAAAGTGGTATAACTAGAATGCAAGATTATGAATTAATAGTTAGCCCAGAATCAACAAACATAGCCAAAGAATTAAACAACTATGTGTACGCAGATAAAGGCTCTAAGTTGTATGTGGATAGCTACAATCACGCTATTGATTCTGCGAGATATAACATTATTTACCACTTAGATAATCCTAACGCTGGTAAGTATTTTGTACAGTAAACTAAATTATTAACTTTTCTATTATATATTAGATGCGTGTCAAGATTAACAAAGGTGGTAAGCAAAAGAAGTTTAAACTAATTGACAAGTGGTCAGATGTAACGCTTGAAAACTGGATTAAACTTGTAGAGAGTAAATCAAGTAGAAAGACACAGGAAGCTAGGAAAACGATAGCTGCTTTGTCAACCATACCAGCAGAACTGATAGATCAGTTGTCGCTGAGTGATGTGGCTATAATTATGCAGAAAGTGTCAGAATTACAACAGGGTGATGATGCTGCTTTCAGAAGGTTGATAACAATAGATAAAAAAGAGTATGGCTTTCATCCTAATTTAGATGATATAACTCTTGGTGAGTATGCCGACTTAGAAACATTTATAAGGTCAGACATACAAAAAAGTTTGCCAGAAGTGATGGCAATCTTATACAGGCCTGTTACTGAGAAAGGCGACAATGGTGTTTATACTATTGAAGCTTATGATGGTAATATAAGGATACGAGCCGAACAGATGAAAAAGATGTCAGCAGAGGAAGTGCATAACGCACTGGTTTTTTTTTATCTTTTAGGGAGAGAATTTCTAGCGAGTATGCCATCTGTTTTGATGGATCGGCTAGTGGAAACGAAAATGCAATCGCAACAGAATCATTTGCAGAAAAGTGGGGATGGTTCGGAGTGATGTACAGATTGACAAATGGGGAGATAGTAAACTTAGAAAGAATAACAAACCTCAGCTTATTAGAATGCTTAACTTGGCTGAGTTATGAAATAGATTTAAACCTACAAAACCAAGTAGATTATGGCAGTTAACAACAAAACATACAACAACGTAACTAATTTTCTAATTAGGTTAGGGCAGTATCACGATCAAATCTCTACTATTTCAGTAGGTGATATATACGACATTAATTTGGAAAAGATGGAAAAGTTCCCATTATTGCACATAAACCCAATAAATGTCACAACTGGTGATTCTGAGTTGATATACAACTTTCAGGTGTTTATTATGGATATGGTAAGTGAAAAGAATGACTGGCAAACCAAACAACATTCTGAGCTAACAAAGTTAGTTGATATGAAAACCAATG
>VTLG01006618.1_pt1 | contig 12303 bp, 19 predicted proteins | sample 4694571 | NCBI WGS metagenome assembly VTLG01 (sample SAMN12604809, study PRJNA352737) | marine metagenome | biome: ENVO:00000447; feature: ENVO:00000209|ENVO:00000569|ENVO:01000036; material: ENVO:00002151; isolation source: viral sequences binned using virsorter ... | reverse complement strand
AACTCATTATGGTGAGAGAAGTATTGAAACCATTGAACTAACAATGGAGAAGGAAAAGAAAGAAAGAGAAAAGGAATTTAAGAAGAACTTTGAGATGGTTGATTTAATATCTCCATCTTGGACAATACAAGTACCAAAGAGGAAAACAAATGCTTGACATCAAAACTACCAAGAATAAAGAACTTGGTCTATGGGATATAACTGCTACTCTTACACTTCCACCTATTACTGTTACTAGGTTAAAGAAAGATAAGAGTGATATGGAATATGAATTACGTAATGCTTTTAGTGAAGTAGTTCAAGAGATTGTAGAAAAACATTGTGAAGAAGATTAATGAGATTAACACAAGAAGTAATTGATAAAATTCAATTAGCAATGACTCATACCAAAATGAATGGTGAAACTAACTGGAAAGATGGTGATGAGATTGATGTGTGTCTTGGTGGAACATTTGCTGGAGATAAATTTATTTCAATTATAAACAGAACTCGTAGCAATACTACTAAAGTATGATAAAATGGTGGAGGATATGGAAGTATGCACTTGGTAGCTTCTCTGATGAAAAGACTAAACGATACGACAATTACATTGTTTTGGTACGTTCTTTTATTTTCATTTCTTATCTCATTACTAACTGTTTTATTATTAGCGGAGTAATCCGTCATTGGTGATTTATGAACATCTTTGTAACAAGTCCTTGCCCACATGAGTCAGCAAAAGTATTGCCTGATAAACATGTGGTCAAGATGCCCTTAGAGACATGTCAGATGCTCTCTATTGTCTTCTCACACTGGTATTATGATTGGGGTGATGATTTAGTTAAGAAGAAAGATGGAACCCCTTACTCGGTCAAGAAAGGTGCATTCAGGAATCATCCTTGTACTCAATGGGCTGCTGCAAGTTTATTCAATACTGCATGGTTGATACAGCATGGTTGTGCTCTATCTCAAGAGTACTCATATCGTTATGGTAAGATACATGGATGTGCTAATGCATTGTTTGAAGCAAAAAAAACTTTTCATCAGATGACAGATTATGTGATTACGTGTTATAATATGGTCGAGTCCTTTACTCGTGCGATGCCCGATGAGTACAAACTTAACACAAGCATTGACACTTTTACTGCTTACCAAAATTACATTGGCAGCAAACCTTGGGTTGCATCTAATTATCTTCGTAACCCATCCAGAAAACCAAATTGGTTATGAAAAAACAAATTGATACAAAAGAATATATGCAAGATGGTTGGGACAGTGGACCAATCGGGTGCCATCCATATAAGCGTGGTTCACTCCATAATAAAATTGGAATGTGGATTATGTGGATCTTTTATGGTATAGTGATCATACAACTAATACATGCATTTATAGTGCTTCCATTTTTTCCTATCTGGGCAATTATCTTTGCTATTTTAGGTTTTATGTCAATCGTTGTTATTAAAGGAAAATGAGTGATTTTATATGGGTTGAAAAATACAGACCCAAGACAATTGAAGATTGTATTCTCCCAGAGAATATAAAGAAAACCTTTAGAGACTTTCTAAATACAGGTGAGATACCGAATATGTTACTTGCTGGACCTCCTGGTGTTGGTAAGACTACGGTAGCAAAAGCACTATGTAACGAACTAGGAGCAGATTTCTATGTCATTAATGGATCGGATGAAGGACGTTTTCTCGATACCGTCCGAAACAACGCAAGAAACTTCGCATCAACAGTATCTTTATCATCTGAGGCAAAGCATAAGGTCATTATCATTGATGAGGCCGATAACACAGGAAACGACGTACAACTTCTTCTCAGGGCCTTTATCGAAGAATTTGCCAATAACTGCAGATTCATCTTCACCTGTAATTACAAGAATAAAATACTCGAACCCTTACACTCCAGGTGTGCTGTGGTTGAATTCGGAATCAAAGGTAAAGAGAAGGCACAGATAGCATCTCAATTTTTTAAGAGACTTAATGATATTCTAGAATTAGAAAGAGTTGAAGCAGATAAGAAAGTTCTTGCAGAATTAATTAATAAACATTTTCCTGATTGGAGAAGAGTTTTAAATGAGTGTCAAAGGTATGCTGTTAGTGGTAAAATAGATAGTGGTATACTTGCCAGTTTTACAGATATTAATGTAAATGATGTTATTAAGAACCTTAAGACGAAAAACTTTCCTGAAGTACGTAAGTGGGTCAACAGTAATCTGGACAATGATTCTACTGTACTTCTTAGGCGTGTTTATGATGCTCTTTACGAAGTATTGGATGGTCCCAGTATCGCTGCTGCTGTTCTCATTGTATCTAAGTATCAGTATCAGTCTGCTTTCGTCGCTGATCAAGAAATAAATCTATTAGCAGCATTAACCGAAATTATGGTGGAGTGTACCTTTAAATGACATTATCAAAACCAGTAGAAGAATCACTAAGAGCAGCTCAAGAACATTTGAGAGATGCTCTAGCATTTGCAGCAAGAGGTGAGAAATCCTTTGTAGCAAAACATATTGCTAATTTTTTAGCAGACATTGATAATCTTATCGATGCTCAAGAAATGATGGAAAAATTTAGAGACCAACTTACTAAGAGGGATGAAGAATGATTTTCTTATCAAACCCATCAGTGTATACTTTACCAGGCACATGGGAAAAGCAACCATTAATTGAACCAGGTCTTGCTATACCAATTTTTATTGGAGTAATTGTTATTGGTTTATTGGGTTATGGAATATACATGACCTTTGGTGCAGGTAAGGAAGGACTCAGAGATGAGATTGATGAACATTCTAAAATGCATGAACTAGGGATTGCTCATGGGCATGAGGGTAAACGAGCATATGTAACAGAAGCAAAGAAAGATTATCCAAAACATAAGCATGATGATTGATGTTAGTTACACAAGAAACTGCTGAATGGGCAGCAGATGAATTTATAAATTATTTTTCCAATTTTGGAGATATTGAGGATTATCTAAGGTTTGTTAAAAAAGAAGTATTAACTTCTAAAACATCTTTAGTTTCTTTGTCTGACGAATTTTTCAATGAGGATATTCATCCAGAAGATATGGACTTTAATATAGTTCGTGTTGGTAAGGGTGGATTAGATCAGAAGTATTATTCAAATCTTCTTACAGCAGTTTCTTCTCATAATAATGAGCAGAATATTCCTGGTAGGGAATTGAAGTGGATGATCTTTGAAAAGAATACTAATAAGGTAGTTGGTTTTGTTAGATTTGGTTCTCCTACTATAAATTCAAAACCAAGAAATATATGGTTGGGTCATCAACCAGATCTTTCTATATTCAATCGTCATGCTGCTATGGGATTTGTAATAGTTCCATCGCAACCATTTGGATTTAATTATCTTGGTGGTAAATTGCTTGCATTAATGTGTATATCTCATTATGCTAGAAGAGAATTGAATAAGAATTTTGAAAAGGATATTGGTCTTTTTGAAACTACTTCTCTATATGGATCTGCAACATCTGCTTCTCAGTATGATGGATTAAAACCTTTTATGCGGTATAAGGGATTGACAGAAAGTAAATTTATTCCATTGATGCATGATAAGCAATTTCATAAATTGCATGATCATTTTACTATGTTGAATAATAATACTCCTCTTACAGATAATAAGGCATCTTCCAAAAAGATGAAAAGACAAACAAAGATGATTTCTATTATTCGCAATAATCTTGAGGATAAGAATAAGTTAGAACATTTTAATAAAATAATTAAAGGTGCATTTTCTATCACACAACAGAAAAGGTTTTATATTTCAGATTATGGTTATTCAAATATTAGGGAAGTTATATTAGGAGAGCAGGACAAGTTGACTCCAGGGCAGAATTATGATAAATTTGAACTTGAGAATATAATCTCTTGGTGGAAGAAGAAGGCAGGTAAGAGATATGAGAAATTAAAGAAAGAGAATAGGTTCAGAGATAAGGTCGAACTCTGGACAGAACAAGATGATATTCAGATTATAAGGTGACATTAAAAGACCACATGGGTCCAAAGAAAGATTGGACAAAAGAACAGTGGTTAGAATATGCTTGGATTCAAAAGCATAACCCTTGGATAACTGATGAGGATCGTCAGTATTGGCGAGATAAAATTGATGAACTTACAAAATGAAAACTTTAGAAGACTATTTCTTTATTGGGTTAATACTTCTTGAAGAGTTTGTTAAAAGAACTTTGATTGGGATATATTATCTCTGGCAGAAATTTGACTATTGGAACTTTAATCGCAAACTACCTAAATCATGATTGAATTGAAAGATTGGTTGAACTCAATCAACCAAAATAAAAAGAATCTCTATGAAGAAGATCCAGATGCAAAGTATCCTGCATACATTATTAATCGTTGTATGTCAGGACATTTGGACACAGTTTTATATGCAAATGAGATGAATCTCAGTGCTCATCTAGATAGTGATTTGCAATATTCGTTTTATCTAAATAGTGTGAGGAAGCGAAAGAGGTTCTCTCCTTGGCTCCGCAAAGATGAGATTAAAGATCTTGATTGTGTGAAACGTTATTATGGATATAGTAACGAAAAGGCAAAACAGGCTCTAAGAATCCTAACCAAAGAACAACTTAATTTTATAAAATCTAAATTTGAAACTGGAGGAAAACGATGATTGCCGAGCCCGAGGTCAAGTGGTCTGCTGACCAAATGATAGAAGTTACATTAAATGAACCAGATGACTTCTTAAAAGTAAGAGAAACTCTCACAAGAATTGGAGTAGCATCCAGAAAAGAAAAGAAGATATATCAATCTTGCCATATCCTGCATAAGCAAGGAAGATATTATATTGTTCACTTTAAAGAATTATTTGCACTAGATGGCAAACATGCTAATCTAACTCAGAATGATGTTCAACGTCGTAATCGTATCATTCAATTATTATCTGATTGGGGTCTTATAACTGTTCTTAATGCAGATAAGATTACTGACATTGCTCCTTTAAATCAGATTAAAGTATTAGCATATAAAGAAAAAGGTGAATGGATTCTAGAAACCAAGTATAATATAGGTAAGAAGAAAAAAGTTGAGGAACCAGCATAACCTATGAAAAGTCCTTGGATTCATAAGAACGGTCAAAGTAAACTTGACAAACGTTCAAAGCAGCATCAGAGTCAAGCGAAGAAGAATGCTATTCGCAAAAAAAGTAAGTAGTATCGAAAAATCCGTATAGAAAAAGTCGGGTCTCAACACTGACTTTTTTTGCTGTTTATGGTTAAATAGTAGTGTACGCTTCGGGTACACAATTTACACTCGCTTTTAAAGGAGAACCATGAACACACTAGCAAGATATCACGCTGCCAATCTTCCAGAACTAATGGAGAAAATCCATAAGAATGGAATCGGATTAGACGATTACCTTAATCGTTTTTGGGAATCGGATGTTACTTCCAATTATCCACCATACAATTTGATACAATTAAATAATCATGAGTCAAAATTGGAAATCGCATTGGCAGGGTTCAAGGAAGATGAACTCAAAGTCTATACAGAGTTTGGAAAATTATATATCGAAGGCAAAAAAGAAGAATCAGAAGTTGATGGAACGTTTATCCATAAAGGATTGGCCAAACGTTCATTTGAACGAGTTTGGACGGTCACAGACGATACGGAGGTTGGATCCGTCAAGTTTGAAGATGGACTCCTCACCGTGGAGTTAAAGAAGATAGTTCCAGAACATCATGCAAGAAAAGAATATTTGTGATATAATATTCTTATAGTTATGATTACATGATGGATTATAAAACATCTGGTGTTGACATTGAAGCAGGAGATGCTTTTGTTGAAAAATTGAAAAAGCAAGCACCTACCATTGGTGGTTTTGGTGGTATGTACAAGGTTCCTCATGGTTATGAGGAACCTATTTTAGTATCTGGTACTGATGGAGTAGGAACTAAAATTAATATATGCAGAGTTGCTAATGACTATACAACTATAGGACAAGACTTAGTTGCTATGTGTGTTAATGATATAATCACTTGTGGTGCTAAACCATTATACTTCTTAGATTATGTTTCTACTCAGAAGATAGATGAGAATGTTGCTGACATTATGGTTGGTATTCTTAAAGGATGCGAACTAGCAGGTGTAGAACTTATAGGTGGAGAAACAGCAGAACATTTCAGACAAAGAGAATATGATCTTGCAGGATTCTGTACTGGTATTGTTGAAAAATCAGAATTAATAGATGGAAGTTTAATTCGTGAAAGTGATGTAGTTATTGGTATAGAAAGTAGTGGATTGCATAGTAATGGTTATACTTTAATTAATGATATGATATGGAGGCATAAACTTTTTTATGATAAGGGTTATGATGATGCATTAGGAGATCCAAGTGCTACTCCAGAGTTACTTACACCAACAACCATTTATGCTCCTGTGGTTGCAAGTTTAATAAAAGATTTTCCTATTATGGGTATGGCACATATCACTGGAGGTGGTATTGTAGGAAATCTTCCAAGGTGTATTCCAGATGGATGTGAAGCAAGGATTGATTATAATTCATGGAAGATGCCAAAAATCTTTAGTAAGATTATGCTTGCTGGTGAGATTCCTGAAGAGGAAATGAAGAGAGTATTTAATCTTGGTATTGGGTACTGTCTAGTTGTTCCTGAGAACGTAGCAACTGATGTTCAGTTGAGAATACATGGTCATGGGTTGCAGTCTTGGATCATTGGTGATATAATACATAAAGGAAAATAGTTACCATGAGCATACAACTTGCATTACTAAAATCTGGTGAGGAAGTAATTGCTGATATTAAGGAGTATAGGGACCAAGATGATATTCTAGTCTCTTATCTGTTTAAGGATCCTTTTGCTATAAAAGTTAAGACCTCACAACTTCTTGTTGAAGAAGAAGGTACACCAAAGCATGAGGTCATATATTATAAGTGGATGTCTTTATCAAAGGATACTGATATTATTGTAAATAGAGATTGGGTGGTATGTATTACCGATCCAATTGATCAAATTAAATTATCTTACGAGGAAAGATTAAATGGAAATGGAAGAGACGGATCTGCCAGTGGACGAGATGATAATCCCTCCAGAGGAGAGTCCAGCAGGCCCACAACAGAAACCAGTTCAGGTACTTTACTTAACGAACAATCTAGTTCTGATAGCGGAGATTGATGAGGTTCTAGCAGACATAGGACAACCAGATTGTAAGATAATTAATCCATGTCTTATTGAAGATGGTAAACTAAGCAAATGGATGTCTGATCTAACTCCTAATACAGAAATGTTTATGAGTTCTGAGAAGATCTTGACGTTGGTTGATCCAACAACTAAACTACTTAATGATTACTTTGAGACTATTAAATGAGGTTCTATACAAATGTCCATCAGAGATTTAATGAAATCCTTGTACGTGGATATGAGAATGGCAAGCATTTTACTGCGAAGGAAACATTTTATCCCACTCTTTATGTTCCTTCTAAGAAAAAATCAAAGTATAAAACTTTAGATGGACAGAGTGTAGAACCCATTAAACCAGGCAAGATATCTGATTGTAAAGAATTTAATGAGAAGTATTCTAATATAGAGGGATTTGCTGTTTATGGAAATGACAGATACATCTGTCAGTATATTTCTGAGAAATATCCAGAGAATGAGATTAAGTTTGATATAAGTAAAATCAAATTAGTTACAATTGACATTGAGGTTGCTGCAGAGAGTGGTTTCCCTGATGTCTTTAATTGTGCAGAGGAATTACTTGCAATTACATTGCAGGATTATACGACAAAGCAGATTATATGTTTTGCATCAAGACCATTTAATAATACAAGAAAAGATGTAAAGTATATTCAATGTCATGATGAGTATAATTTGATTGATAGGTTCTTAGAATATTGGAGTAATAATCCACCAGAAGTTGTGACTGGATGGAACTGTGAGTTGTATGACATACCTTATATTGTTGGACGTATTGAACGATTGATGGGTGAGAAGACTGTTCGTAAACTTTCTCCTTGGGGATATGTTCGTAAGAGAGATCTTGTATTACATGGTCGTAAACAGATTGCTTGTGAGATGGCAGGTATATCTGTGATTGATTATCTTGATCTCTATAAGAAGTTTACTTATAGTAATCAGGAATCTTATAGGTTGGATCATATTGCTTTTGTTGAACTTGGTCAGAAGAAATTAGATCACTCTGAGTTTGATACCTTCAGAGATTTCTATACAGGAAATTGGCAGAAGTTTATTGAATATAATATAAAGGACGTTGAACTTGTAGATCAACTTGAGGATAAGATGAAGTTGATTGAACTTTGTCTTACTATGGCATATGATGCAAAGGTAAATTATACTGATGTTTTCTTCCAAGTTCGTACTTGGGATGCTATAATATACAACTATCTTAAGAGGAAGAATGTCGTCATTCCTCCAAAGGTAAGAACAGATAAAGACACACAGTACGCAGGAGCTTATGTCAAGGAACCGAAACCAGGACGCTATGATTGGGTTGTCTCTTTTGACCTTAATAGCTTGTACCCTCATCTTATTATGCAGTACAATATTTCGCCAGAGACCCTCATTGAACAACGGCATCCATCCGTTACAGTTACTAGACTCCTCGAAGAGCAGGAGGTAATTGATGGTGAGTATGCTGTGTGTGCAAATGGAGCACAGTATAGGAAGGATGTTCGTGGGTTTCTTCCAGAACTCATGGAGAAGATGTATAACGAAAGAGTCATCTTTAAGAAGAAGATGATACAGGCAAAGAAGGACTATGAAAAGAAACCCAGTAAAGCACTCACTAAAGAGATTGCTAGATGTAACAATATTCAGATGGCAAAGAAGATATCTCTTAACAGTGCTTATGGTGCTATTGGCAATCAGTACTTTCGATACTTTAAATTGGCTAACGCTGAAGCCATTACCCTGAGTGGACAAGTTTCTATTCGTTGGATAGAAAATAAAATGAATAGAAAACTCAATAAAATTTTAAATACCGAGGAGGTTGATTATGTTATTGCTTCAGATACTGATTCCATTTATCTTAATTTGGGTCCTTTTGTTGACGCTATATTCAAGGGGAGAGAGGCGACTAATGTGGAGATCGTTGATTTCCTTGACAAGGTGTGTGAGGTGGAATTTGAAAAATATATTTCTAATTCTTATCAAGCGTTGGCCGACTACGTAAATGCTTATGATCAGAAGATGTTCATGAAGAGAGAGAACATTGCTGATCGTGGTATCTGGACTGCCAAGAAAAGATACATCTTGAATGTATGGGATAGTGAAGGTGTTCGTTATGCTGATCCTAAACTCAAGATAATGGGTCTAGAAGCAGTCAAGTCATCAACTCCTGCACCTTGTAGGCAAATGATTAAAGACGGTCTGAAGGTCATTATGAGTGGTACTGAGGATGAGATGATAGAATATATTGATAACTGTAGAACAGAATTTAAGTCACTTCCACCTGAAGAGATTTCATTTCCACGATCTGTATCTGATGTTGTAAAATATAAAGGTGTTAATACAATATATGCAAAGGGAACACCGATGCATGTTCGTGGTGCATTACTATTCAATCATTATGTTAAGGAAAGAAAACTGGATAAGAAATATGCATACATACAAAACGGTGAGAAGATCAAGTTCTGTTATTTGAAAAACCCAAATCCTACAAGAGAGAATGTTATCTCTTTTATTCAGGATTTTCCAAAGGAACTAGATTTAGTTAGATTTGTTGATTATGATACTCAGTTCAACAAAGCATTTTTAGAACCTGTGAGGGCAATATTAAATGCTATTGGTTGGTCTGATGAAAAGAAAGTTACGTTGGAGAGTTTCTTTGCATGAGATACACTGTCCTTTATTCCGATTATGCATCTACACTTTTATGTGGACCTATAGCAAAGCGTAAAGAATTTGAAGATCGTGATAATGCAAAATGGTTTGCAAAAAAGATGAAAAAGTGCTATGATTGGGTCATCTGTGTAGAATCTAGGAATCTTAATGGAACTACCAATTGACGATAAAGAACTTGATTACATTGTTCTTGCATTATGGAAATGCCGTAAGAATGCAGGTGAACCTCAATGTAAGGAATTATATGAGAAGTTGAAACTTGTGAAGGAAGTTAGAGATGAAAATCCTGATGGACCTTATAAGAAGATACTTCGTGAACAACATGGAATGGTAATTTAATGGATTTTTTAAAAAGCATAGTAAAAGAAATAGGGGATGACTATACCCAACTCGCAGCAGACATCGACGAACAAGAAGAGTTCATCGACACAGGATCATACATCTTTAATGCAATGGTTAGCGGTTCCATTTATGGTGGCGTATCTAGCAATAAGATTACTGCCATTGCTGGTGAGTCTAGTACTGGTAAAACTTTCTTCTCCCTCGCAGTTGTCAAGAATTTTCTGGACAATAATCCTGACGGTTACTGTCTCTATTTCGATACTGAAGCTGCTGTTAATAAAGGATTACTTCAGTCTCGTGGTATAGATTTAAAAAGATTAGTTGTTGTAAACGTAGTAACCATAGAGGATTTTAGACAGAAGGCACTAAAGGCAGTTGACATATATCTAAATACTCCAACAGAGGATCGCAAACCTTGTATGTTTGTGTTAGACTCTCTGGGTATGCTTTCCACAGAGAAAGAAATACGAGATGCTTTGGATGAAAAGCAGGTTAGGGACATGACCAAATCCCAACTTGTTAAAGGTGCATTTCGTATGCTAACACTAAAACTTGGTCAAGCAAAAATTCCACTTATAGTCACAAATCACACATACGATGTTATCGGATCTTATGTCCCAACTAAAGAAATGGGAGGCGGCTCTGGTCTCAAATATGCCTCGTCTACGATCATTTATCTCAGTAAGAAAAAGGAAAAGGATCAGAAAGAAGTTATTGGGAACATTATTAAAGCTAAGACAGTTAAGTCAAGACTCAGTAAAGAAAATAAAGAAGTAGAAATTCGTCTTTATTATGATGAAAGAGGTCTTGATAGATACTACGGTCTTCTCGAACTAGGAGAGATCGGAGGATTGTGGCAAAATAAAGCAGGTAGATATGAGATGAATGGAAAGAAGGTATTTGCTAAACAGATACTTTCTGATCCAGAGACTTATTTTACTTCAGAAGTGATGCAAGCATTGGATGAGATTGCAAAAAATCATTTTAGTTATGGTAGTTAGATGGACAGTGTTGAACTAACAATTCTTAGAAATTTACTACACAATGATGAATACTCTAGAAAAGTATTACCTTTTATTAATAAGGAATACTATGAGAATTATCATGAGAAAATTATCTTTGAGGAGATATCTAAGTTCATTGTAAAATACAATAATCTTCCTACAAAGGAAACTTTAATTATTGAATCAGAAAAAAGAACTGATATTACTGAAGATACATTTAAACAGATATGTGAATATGTTAATCTTCTAGATAATGTTCCTAGTGATCATCAATGGTTACTTGATACTACAGAAAAGTGGTGTAAGGATCGTGCTATCTATCTTGCATTAGTTGAGTCCATTAGTATTGCTGATGGTAATAATGAAAAGAAAGCACAAGATGCTATTCCATCTATTCTATCTGATGCACTAGCAGTAAGTTTTGATAATCAAGTAGGTCATGATTATCTACATGATTACGAAGAAAGGTATGAATTCTATCACAAGAAAGAAGAAACGATCCCGTTCGATCTCGAATTCTTTAATAAAATTACGAAAGGAGGTCTACCGAATAAGACTCTCAACATTGCTCTTGCTGGCACAGGGGTTGGAAAATCTCTATTCATGTGTCATGTGGCTAGCTCAAGTTTATTCCAAGGAAAAAACGTACTCTACATCACTCTCGAAATGGCAGAGGAGAAAATTGCGGAGAGGATTGATGCTAATTTACTTAATGTCAATATACAAGAAATAAGTAAACTTCCTCAAGTAATGTTTGAGAATAAGGTTACTAATCTTGCAAAGAAGACTCAGGGATCTTTAATTATAAAAGAGTATCCTACTGCATCTGCACATAGTGGACATTTTAGATCTCTTTTAAATGAATTGGCATTGAAAAAATCATTCAGACCTGATATAATATTCATAGACTATCTTAATATTTGTGCATCATCCAGATACAAAGCAAACGGAAACGTCAATTCGTACTCCTACATCAAAGCAATCGCAGAAGAACTACGGGGTCTCGCAGTTGAGGCGAACGTTCCGATTGTATCTGCCACTCAAACTACTCGTAGCGGTTATGGTAATAGTGATGTTGATCTCACTGACACCTCTGAATCTTTTGGACTCCCTGCTACTGC
>VTLG01017085.1_pt1 | contig 12305 bp, 12 predicted proteins | sample 4694571 | NCBI WGS metagenome assembly VTLG01 (sample SAMN12604809, study PRJNA352737) | marine metagenome | biome: ENVO:00000447; feature: ENVO:00000209|ENVO:00000569|ENVO:01000036; material: ENVO:00002151; isolation source: viral sequences binned using virsorter ... | reverse complement strand
TCCCAACCTTCATACTGTTTCGTTTGAACATTTTGATCATCATATTGTCCCTTCAGAGAAACACGTATCCATCTAAGAACAAGTCCTTTTTCACGGAAACGGTTTTCAACCTCTTCAGGTATCTTTAACCAATTCTGTCTTTGATATACACCTCTTTGTTTACGAGCTGTAGTTTGTGTCGAACGAGACACCTTTACGTCATTTGTTTTTGTTGTAGTCATATCAATTATTACCTTTCATATCCACGTTATACATTTACAGTAGTGTAGTCATCACCGGCCTTCTCGACCTTGGCTTTTTCTCTAGCATACACATCAAGTGGTACTCCCATCTTTTTAGCAAGACGGACATCTTCTTGAGATAGTCTTATCTTACCTTTAGATGAGGCCGAAGTACGTGACTTTCCAGCCACCACTTGAGCAGGTTTATTTGTTGGTTCTTCCTGCTGACCAAACTTATGAGGCATTTCTTTCTTTAGCCTTTTACTTATCTCAGTATAAAACTCTTCAGTCTCTGGATCAAAGCCCTCTTGTAATAAATCTTCGTTTATAATATGTGCAGCTTGTGTAGTAATTCTATCTTTATTATACCACTCACTGTTATCAGATATCCATTCTCTTGCAAACTTATGTAGTTTAGGAGGTTTCTGAGGTTGAGGTTGTGCTTCTCTAGGAGCTTCTTTAGCTCCACTGTCTGCTTGTTTAGGTTCAGTTTTTTTAGCTTGATCTTCAATGTAAAATCTTTTAGCATCAACCATTCTAAGTTCTGTAGTTGCATCAGCAATTGCTTTCTGTGCTTCTAACAGTTTATCTTTATCACCAGAATCATAAGCATTCTTGTACCCCTCTTCGGCAAGTGCAAGTTTTTCTTTAAGTTGATTCTCATAACTAACTAAACTAGCTTTTTCTGTTTCTTGTACTTTTTGTGTAGAGTTTTGAAGTTGTGCTTGTAAGTCAGCAATCTGTTGTTGTTGCGCTTCGAGTTGTTCTTCTCTTTCTTTACGTTGTTTAATTAGTTGTCTTATTCTTTTTTCAGCACCAGCAGTATTAATACCATCTAATTCCTCTGGTTCTTTAGATTCCTCAGTTGGTTCTTCTTTTTTAGTTTCGACTTTTGGTTGTTCAGTTTCTTCTTCTTCAACCTCGTAGTCTTTTTCTGGTTCTTCTTTTTGGGGTTTTGAAATGTCTATCTCTTGATAGCCGTCGTCTTGTGTTTTGTTTTCTTCGTTCATATTTTCTCCGCAGTTACGAGTTACGTTTACGTCAATAAGCTAAGTATATAGTATTACTTCTTTATATCCAAATAGTTGGGATCAAGATCAGCTGGGTCGGGAACAACCATAAGTATCTGGTCATCAAACAACAACAGCATTCTAATACCTTTATAAAAAAACTTATCGCCTTGATATTTACCGTAAACAACATAGTCACCAGGTTTACACCATGCTCGTCCTTTAAATTTATTGTGATCAGCATAAGCCAGCTCACCAACTTTTAACACACGACCAAGGGTTGTTAAGTATTTAGCATCGTCTTTAAATTTATCAGGAAGCAAGATACCCCCTTTTGTCTTTTCTCTAATTGCTACAGGTCTAATCAAAATATGATAACCCGGTAAATGTGGTAATACTTTTGGATCAGCTGATTCTTTATCTGTAATCCAATCATCATTACCTGCAACCGTTGTTGCTACTCCTGCTGCTTTCATTCTTTTTCTTCTCCTTCACTATATAAGTTTTTCTCTGCTAATTTAATTTCTTCAAGAGCAATCGTCAAGCCTTCAATGATACCGACTTGATATTTATAGTCAGAATAATTTTCAGATGACCCAGTTGAAATTGCTTCAGCTAGATTGTTTTTTGTCGTCGTAAGTTTTTCTGTAAGGTAATTAGCTACGGCATCCATACGTCATGTCTTTCAAATAATTCTTTTTCAGATTCATACATGGCATCAAGATATTCTTGTTTAATCATTGCCTCTTGTACAGTTATAGGACCACTAGCAGTTCGACCACCAACGATTAATTTACCGTGCATGTAAATAGATGGTTCATCAAACTTCTCACCTAGAGCATCAATCATAATAATCAAGTCATTACATAGTGTTTCCATATATCCAAACTTAATATCAGGATAATGATTAGTTGTGTAATGATCATAATAATCTTTAACAACATTTTTATTCCCGACTATTTTAGTAAGGAATGCTTCATATTCTTCGGCTTGACATTCTCGTTCTAATCTTAAATCGTTCTGCCAGTTCCATTGATGTCCTCTGGTGTTTGACTTTTTTCGTGCACGATGATGAAACAAACTATGTACAAATGTCATGGGATGTCTAAGAAAAGCAAAGGTTTGTTTGTGAGTCATTGGTGTATTATGTGAATCATATACAGCATCACCAACAGCTTTGGCTCCCTCCACATAGTTAAACAACATTTGTTTTACCCATCGTCCCCCAGTTTTAGGGACATGTATAAACATACTATTTTTAAGTTCTACTGCCATGTAAAAACAAAAAATCTCCATCAGTTATTTCTGGCATTGTCATTGCTACTTTTACACCATGCTCAACGTCAGTTATTGGTTTTAATCCTTGACCTCTGTGATTATAAAGACAAGAGTATCCTCTATCAAAACAAAATTTAAAAGTTGTATCTACTGGATATTTATTAAACTTATCATAAATCTCTATCATCATGTGAGGTTTATGCTTATCAATAATTTTTTGTGCACCATTTAATACATCAAGTTCTGTACCTTCGGTATCTATTTTTATAAAACAAATATTATTAGCCGATCGACAGTGTTCATCTAAGGTTATAACCTCAACATCAATAGGATAGCCATCAACTAAATCTTGAAACGATGAATTAGATAATCGTTTGTTATCAACATAGAATCTTTCTTTACCCGGTTTGTCACCAACAGCTAGGTTAAAAGGTGAAAAATTAAGATAATCATTTTGAACTTTACATAGTTGTTCGTAAACTTCAGGAACAGCTTCGTACCCTTTGACATGGTCGGCATGTTTCGTAAACCACCGAGTATATTGACCCACACCTGCCCCGACATCAAGAACAACTCCGTTAGGATTAATATATTGTCTCGTCTTTCCTACTAAAAATTCTTTAACATGTAAGTCATAATAGTACGGATTAAACACTCGTCGTTGTAATACTTCTTTTGAAAGATTGGGATTAGTTATCATTTGGTTTCATAATTACTTGTAGTGCGATACGTTCTCCAGTCTGCACGTGTGTTCCTCTATGCCAACCAAAGTTCGGTTCAAACAATATAAAATTACTTTTATCAGATGTAAAGTGTTTTAATTTTTTATATAAGTACTCTGACAGAGGAGTGTTGTTTTTAAACTGTCGTGAAAAGTATGAATTTTTTCGTGCCCATAACGGAAGACCGGCATTTATTTTTCTATGTTCTACAGTTGATAATGTATTAACTAACTGATTACTTTTACAGAATAACATTTCAACATCATCAAACTTCCATCTGTGACTTTCTGGTATATAAGCAAAAGGACCATTACCCCGTTGAACTGTATTAAGATATATAATTGTCTTGATATAATTATACTTCGGATCTATATGTAATGTATATAAATCATTCTTAGGTTTATGCTTTTGATCGGTTTGAAAGTACTCGTTAAAGGTATCGTCTTTATCACTCACATGTAAATTGATATTGGTAATAGAATACGGTTTGGGTAATAACTTTAATTTACTATAGATATCGTTTAGAATATCAAAAGCTTTGTGACTTAACGGTATAGTCAACATCCTATCTTGCATTCGTGTATTTCTGATAGGTTCTAATGATTTTAATTCAACAATATCTTTTTCAAGACACGCAAGTAACGAATCAGTATCAATAATAGTATCGTAATAGCCCAGTTCTTTAAATTGTTTGGGTCCATCATACGATATATTTTTAGATTGTTGTAATAATGTAAACCCAACTAAGGCAGATTTAAGTTGGTTCTGAACGGTAACCGTAGGCTTAACACTAGTGTAAAGACTATTCATACCTAAAGAAAATGAGTTTATATCTAACTCTTGAATAGCCTTTAACAAAACATTGTAAGTTAAAGGTATATCATTATTACTCGGTTCGTAACCTTCGTCATCAAAACAAACGGCAGGATCAGGAAGTTCCACACCGTGGTTTGTTATGCTATCCAATATCTACATCTTTCGTAAGATCAACAAAAGCTAATTTATTTGTTGCTCTTTTATTTGTGGCTTCATCAGGATTCGTATGATGAAGTTTATTATAATAATCCATTAAAGCATCAATGCTGTCTTTTTCAATTATATCTTTAAGATATTTATCTGAACCTTTCTTTTGAAACATGTCGGCTTCAAAAAGTATCTGTTGTTTTAATGGATCTAGTTTGGTGGCATCACCGTGTTTGGCTGCATCTTCTGCCCAGCTAGGTAAGTTATCTTTACCGACTGTATTTTTTAATCGGTTAACGGCAGTCTTTAATGCACCTTTTGTAAACTGGTATAGACCTGCCGCACTTGACGTAGGGTTCTTAGCCATGGGATTATTGTCGCTCTCTACATCTTTAATATAGTTGCCCATATTGACTATTTTTTTTTCAGCGCCTACTTGTCCCCCATCTATATCGTCTAAGTTAAATCTTTGTAAGTTTATATTACGAACGTCTTTTAGTAGTTTTTTGTCTTCCGCTGACATTGGTTCCTCCTGTACGGTTGTTTGTTGTGTTGGTGTTTGTTGCGCCATCCTGGCTTGTTCTAAAAAATTTAGTGGTAAACCCTCGTCCTCCTTCTCTTCTTCTTTTGGCATGATAACGGGATTAGCCACTGGTGGTATTGTAGGATCTGGTTTTCCAACGGATGCCGCTTGGTTGACTGCCATCTTCAACATATCGGATGCTACTGCTGGTCCTCCTGCCGATAGGTTTTGTTGGTTGTCCGTTGCTATCAACATCTTATCCTTATCCATCATCTTTAATAAATCCATAACAACTTTTGCTGTTACGTTTTCAGTATCTGATTTTTTCTTTTCATCAAGCTTTGCCGCTTCAACCATAGCATCTATTTTTATCTCTTTTTCTTTAAGCTGTAAATCTTTTAATTCCAGTTCTTTTTTATTTTCGATAGCTTGTTTTTGAATGTTTAAGTTTTGTTGCTCAATACTATCCAGTCCACCTTGCGCGGCTAACTGGTTCGCTGTTAGAATCTGCTTGGCACTTTCAGCCATGATCATAGTCAGACTAGCGCCTTGGTCAACTTGACCCTCTTGCGCTTTCATGAGTCCACCCATCTGTTCTTGGAATCGTAGAACCATATGTTCACGAATGTTTGCTAGTAAGACTGGCTCTACCTGTTTCATAATCGGATTGGCACCGTTGAGCGGGTCTTGCACGTAAGCGGTCTTCACGGCGATGTGCGCATCGTGGTCTTGTCCTGGAAAAGCTTTGATCGGCTGTCCACGTGTAGCTGACATGATATCGGCGAGAGGGTCCTGTTGCATAGCCTGCTTGGGTGCATTCATAAATCTATCGGGATTATCGACGTTAGCTGCAGCAAGCACCGCTTTGTTTACCTCTGGCATGTTAAAAGTTCCTGGTGGTGACTGCGAAGCTAACTGTAACATCAGCTGAGCTTGGGCGAGTCTGTGTGAGTTCGATGGGATGTTCGGATCACTAACAGGAACCACATCGACACGTCCATCGAAATCTTGCTTGAATATCTCGGCAGACTGTCCTATAATGTCATAAGGATAAGCTGTTGGTAAAAACTCATGGTTTATTCGAGCTAATATTTTAAACTCGTCCTTCTGGGACTTGTGGAGTCGTTTGTGAATTGCTGAAAAGAACTTACCCGATGCTTCTAATAATGCTAATGTCGTGCCAACTGGACCATAGTTCGTTGCGTCAGACACTACTTGATCTGTCGTGTCAGCAAATTTCTGGCCGGCAGTGGCTACAAAGCCTAACATCTGATAGAGAGTCTGAGATGGTTCTTTATACGGAAGAGGAACTATGGACTTGCCCAAGTCTAAACCCGTTGACTCAACGTCCCGAAACTCCCCCGGCATTATCGGAGAATTATCGCCGACAACTCTAACACCTCTGGCTTTAAAACCACCTGGTAAATTAGAGAACTGACCTGCATCTATTAGTGCTCTCATTGCGGCTGTAGCTGACATTGTTAGATTACCAAGGAAATGAATTAACCCTAGTCCGTAGAATCCAAAACCAGGTACAAACTTATAACTAACAAAGTGTTCTCTCTTTACAAATCGTGGATCTCCATCATTCCAGTTACGACGAATGCTAAGAACTTTCTTTGAACTTTTATCAACCGTAACGATGTACGGATAAGCTACACCTGTTGGACTGTTGAAGGGTTCTGGTAAATCTAAATACAGATGTTGTTCAAGGAGTTGGTAGCTTGGGTCATATGGGTTTTCATCGTATGCCGATAGTCCCATAATCTGTTCTGCTTTAGATGTGATTGATCCTCTGTCTGTTTGTTCTGGATCACCAAGATCAATTTCACTATACATACCCGCATCCATATCTTTTCGTAAATCATTTTCGCTACGATAAATGACATGAGTGTATCTATCAGCACGTCTAAGATCAGATACTAAATTAGATACGTGAAACTGGTCAATAGGTATAAATTCTGATATTGGTCTGCCTAATGTTTCATCATAATAAACTTTCTTAACTGCCGTACCGATTAACGGTAGGTGAAATAACATTTTCTCAAACTCATCGAAGTATTCTGGCATCTCCTCTGTGAGTTGATAGTTCATAAAATCTTTCACACGTTGCGCTTGTTTTTCTTTCTCTGGATTCTGTGCACCGACTATCTGAGTCTTGACTGGACCTTTACTTGGAAATAATTCTTGTGATGCCTTTGATTGAAACTTAACAGCATTCTCAATAATCAATGGATGTGTTGCAGTACAAGCCCCATCAAATGGTTCTGTTGTTTCTTCTAGTTTAAGTCCGAGTAAATCAAAGCCTCGTTCAAATGTTTGCTCCCACTCTTCTCTTGATTCTTTGTCTGATTGATAGTTATCTAAAACTGTAGTGGATATTTCTTCGAGTTGGTCTTCTTCCATCAAGTCAGCAAGGTTCATGTAAAAGTCCTCACTGATAGAGGCTAACATTTTACCACTGTCTTCATTCAAAGCCATCTCAACTTCACCCGTTGTTGGGTCTACATTGACAGCTAAATCTTCTTCTTGTTCTTCATTTATATTTACATCAATACCTAAAGCTTCAGACTGTGTATTAAGCTTGTCTTTAGCTACATCAATTGGTGCCGTTATGTCATTGGGATTCTTTTCTATTGCCATAATTAATTAGATACCTTCCAGTAGGTTGCCTTATTTTTTTTATAAGTATTGTCATTATCACTATAATACGGATCATGGGGATGTTGCAAGTGCCAAGAATCTTTCATATAGTGTATCGCCATTACCATCGCATCCACTTGGTCATCATGTGCCGCATTCGGAAAACTGACGGCTTCATCAAATAATGTTTGTGCCCACAGTTTATTTGGCAACCATACTCGACCTGACTCTACCAAGGGTGAGGCAGCATAGGCTCTCGCTACTTTATCACGGTCAGGAGTATATTCAAGTATTGGTAATCCTGCTCGTCGTAAATCTTGTATCAACGATTGCCCACTGGCTTTCTTCTCTATTATTATAATGTCTGGGTCGTGTTCATCAAATGCATCTTGTGCATTACTTCGTAACTCTGGATATTCAAATCGACCTCGAACATTACCTAATAAAATTAAATTACCGATATCTCGTTCAACTCCTTCACTATCAGTTTCAGTTGTAACAAAGATACCCCATGTTTGAATGACACTATAATCTGCCGTTGTTCTTGTTGAGAATGCTGTGTCCATAGTCTGTATTATAAAATCACACTGTGGTGGTTCTTCTTCATCCCAGATTCGAAACCATGACTTTTTAAGAATACCACCTTCATCTGGTACTGGGTTTTGCATATATAAAGATTCCCAATATCGTGAACCGTTGTGTCTACGAATCTCTGCTTCATCGTTTTCTAATATCTCTTTTGGTTTCCATTCTGGAAAGTATGACTCACCAACTGGTAGGTTAAGAATTTTACTACTACTATCATCAACCCATGCAGGTATTCGTATAACTTCCCAGTTCATAGCTCTATCTGTACCGTCACCTTGACTTGATAATAACCAACCACAAATATCATCCTCGTGATATCGGGTGTTAATAATAACAATAGATCCATTCGGCATAAGTCTTGTTCGTAAACCAGCAGGATACCATTCTTTAATGTAACGACGACCCGCTTCACTAAAGGCATCTTCCTCTGACATTACGTCATCAAGTAAAGCTACGTGTGCACCACGACCAGCTATCTGTGTTCGTACACCTGCTGCTACATACACACCGTTCTTGTTTGTCTGCCACTTACCCGCAGCTCTAACATCAGATCGTAACTTGACTCCTTCAAATATTGACTGATAGTCTTGGTCATTTACCACATCTCTTACACTTCTACCAAAGTCAGAAGCTAGTTGATCACTGTGTGATACCGATAGTATCTCATGATTGGGGTGGCGACCTAGATACCAAGCGGGAAATAGTTTAGAACAGATTAAAGATTTAGAACTACGTGGTGGTAAGAACACCATCAATCTTTTAATAGAACCTTCTTCGACTTGTTGTAGTTTTTTACTGATAACATCTATGTGTTTACCCATTTTAAAGTCAGCAACAAGCTTTGGGGCAAAGGCTTCTATGAATCCAGAGAAATTATCACGAACATTTTGGAATGCAAGGTGACGAAGCTTGGCAATATCCTCGTCGCTTATAGATTCATTACTTTTTAGGGTCATTGTTTGACGATACGACTTTGAGACCTGCGATTTTTACCAGTCTTTCTACGTCTTTCTTCTTATCACCACTCTCAAAGCCAGTTGTCTTTACAGTCTGCTCTACTTTATCTACAAACATGCCTAAATGTTTAGCAATATGTTCCATAGATTTGTTTGCATTTGTAAAATCACTGTCTTGCATAGCTTCATTGTAAACTTTTGCTAGTCTTTCAAGAACTTTTTCTTTTGTCCACGTAATTTTAGTTACAGCTTCGTCTTGATACTCTTTAATTCGCTCCATAACCTTTTCATTTTTCATAATTACCCTAGCTTTGGCTCTTGTTCGTGCATCATTCTTGTCTGGTTGGTACCCTGCGGCTAAATATGCCTTGACTTCGTCCCCATGACCAGCAAATTCCATGCAAAATTTCTCTTGCATAGCTGTGAGTCCACGAAATGTAGGAACTTTTACGTTATTATCTTCTGGTTTTTCTAACATTATCTTTTCATACTCCTCTGGGTTGTGTTTTTGTATCCGTCTTAGTCTTCGGCGCTCTAATTCTTTCTGTATTTCTCTTAATTCTTCGCCACCTCCATATATTCTCGCCTCTCTTTTAACTTTATGCAAGTTAATTAGCTCTTCTTCTGTCATTTTACCGTAGAGAATATGTACTTTCTTCTTTGTCATAGTCTTAAAAACTTTGAAGGGAGGATAATAACCCACAACCATCACTCCCTTCTCTTCATATACCAGGATTCCAAAGCTGTAGGAGACAAATGAAGCTTAAAACTTAGTCAAATTAGGACATAACTAAGTGGATTCGACTGGTAGGAATAATATAAACGACTAATTGACAATATGCAAGTGATTGTTTATGATCCAGTTTATGAGACCCGAAGAGTTTTTGTACCAACCCATGGTTCTTTTAGACCATCGAGTGATGGAATATCAGTTCTGTATGCAAAACATTCAAAATCCTAAAGGACATTACATGGAGTTTGGTGTGTTTGAAGGGAAGTCTATAAATTATCTAGCCAGTCTAAATAAGAAAGTAACCTTTCATGGCTTCGATAGCTTTGAAGGATTACCTGAACAATGGTTTATGGGTCATAAAGTTATTGAGAAGGGACACTTTGCCGTATCAGAATTACCTAAAGTTGTGCCTAATGTTGTCTTACATGAAGGATGGTTTGAAGATACGATACCTACTTGGAAAAAAGACCACACAGGACACATATCATTTATCAATATCGATTGCGATTTATATAAGTCTACGCAAACAATTCTATCACTACTTAATGATCAGATTGTTAGTGGTACCTTATTGCGCTTTGATGATCTTCTGCCCTCCCACATATCCCCATATCCAAAGTGGGAGGAGGGAGAATGGAAAGCTTTAAGTGAATGGTGTCTAAAGTTTAAACGTAAAGTCATACCTATGGCTCGTTCTTGGAAACAAGGATGTATTATGAAAGTAGATGTATAATGGTAGAACGTATTATGGATCCTAATAATATTAGGGCCGATCATTTAGAACGATATAACTTTGCCGTCAAGAGATTAAAGGACCTTAAACCTGAAAACATTTTAGATATTGGTTGTGGTATTGGGTATGGTTCCGTGATTATGCATAACTTATTATGCGCCTCGATTGACTGCATTGATAAATCAACAGAAGCGCATGACGTATTTGAAGAAGCTTTTAGCCGTGATGTCGGTAAGGTTAACTACATTGTCACTGACATTACTAAGCTGGAACCACGCACGTTAAGACCCACCTATGATGCTGTCGTATCGTTTGAGTTTATTGAACACATACCACCAGAATTGGCGCAAGATGTATTTGACTTGGCTGCAGAGAAATCCGATATATTTATAGTGTCGTCCCCAAACGAATGTGTACGACCCCACCAACTACCACCAATCAATGAGTTTCATTACAAGCATTACACCCCAGTCGAGTTTGAGACTATGGGTAAACAAGCAGGATTTACAGATGTAGAATTCTTTTGCCAGACTAGTGGTAAACACTACACGGTAAGACCCGGCCTAGAGCAAGGGAAGTTTATGATCGGTGTCTTTACAAAGACTAACGTTTTAGGTGGGGGTATGGGTACCCTAGATTTACAAGTAAGGGGCCATATTTGAAAATCTGCTCATTTTGTCTATGGTAGACACAATATATAAGAGCGCTGCATAGGGTATTTTTTTTAGCCCCCAGTCTAGATAGAGACTAGCCCACCCCACCATTTAAGATGGAGTGAGTAGTCCCTAGTAATTAGTTACTAGCTTTTTGTTTTTCAACTGTAATTGGTTTTGCAATACCAGTTGTAGTGTCGACAATATGAGGTTTACCGTCAACCATAAAAACAACCCCATTAGACTTTTTAGTCTTTGGTTGTTTCTCTTTTTTCTGAGGAATAAAAGTTTTCATCTCAGAAACTAATTGATTAAAGTTTTTATCCGTAAGAGTTCTAATATGTAAAAAAACTTTAGCCATATTTTCTGGTGATGCCATAAAACCACCACGTTTTAAAGTTTCGAAATAAAGCTTAATCATTGCCGTATTGTATTCAGTAATTAAGCCTAAGTTTCCGTCTGGTATATCCTTCTCCCTATCGGTGAAAAGTTTATACTCTTTTGGATTTTTTGTAACTCGCATTGTATCTCCTTTGTTAAAATTTAAGTTACTTACTGTCATTTTTTTGACAGTATGGGAAAACCATTCTCCCATTTTACCATTATATCACCCTAATCTGAATGAAGTCTGAATGAGTTGTTCATCTTATGTTCATCTTAATATTTGGTTTCTAGTTTAGAATTATTCTAAATTACTAGACTATTCCTGAGACTAGTCTGATATCTATAATCATTCTAAATTAGATTGTCATAACTAGTCTAAATCAGCTCAAATCTAGATTAGAGTATCATACGAAGAAGATTCGCTAGTCTAGTTTAGAATTATTCTAGATACACACTAGATATCTAGTCTAGTCCAGAAATATCAGAACCGATTGAGATATGAAACTGCAACAATCACAGTAAGATAGTTCTAGACTTAGTGCATTTTGTTGTTGCAATCGGTCGAATTTTCGATTATCGTTAAAAAATCGGACTTTTTGCCGAAAATTTCTCGGTATTTAGTTTAGATATAATAATAACTTATAGACTATTCTAGGGAGTTGTATGGATATGAATATACTCATATTAGACGACCTAGTCTTATAACTTATACACTATTCTGGGATAACTCATATTTCCTTCCCAATACAGTCCTAGAATAGTGTATTAACAAAGGAGATAACTAATGGATATTTTAACTAAAGAAATACACGATGAAGCTATAGCAGAAGCTAAAAGAGTTTCACTAGAAAAGTATAACGAGTATGGTGGAGACACTCTAGCTTGTGGCTTTGCTTGG
>VTLG01014295.1_pt1 | contig 12305 bp, 4 predicted proteins | sample 4694571 | NCBI WGS metagenome assembly VTLG01 (sample SAMN12604809, study PRJNA352737) | marine metagenome | biome: ENVO:00000447; feature: ENVO:00000209|ENVO:00000569|ENVO:01000036; material: ENVO:00002151; isolation source: viral sequences binned using virsorter ... | reverse complement strand
ATCATCGACAAGATCAATAATCCTGTCATTGATAGCAGCAGTTGTAGCTATTGTTGTATCATTATCAGGGAAGGAATCACCGTCTTTAATAGTGTCACCAGAACTTATATTAAAGTATCTAGCATCTGATGCTGATGTAGTAAAGAATGAAGTATCATTTACACTTGCACCTGATTGCTCACTATTAGTAACAACAGTTGCACCACTCAATTTACCAGAATCTATAGACCCAGCTGCGTAGTGTTCGTTATCTAGAGCACCAGCTGCAATATGTTCGGAATCAACTTGATCGTCGCCTATTTTAGCTCCAGTTACTGCGTCTGCTGCTAATTTATCTGTAGTTACTTGTGAATTAGCAATGTGTTCAGTATCAATAGATCCAGCTGCATAGTGTTCAGAATTGATAACATCATCTTGTATATTATCTCCGTCTATGCAATCATTAGATAGGTGAACATGATCAATACTTGCATCAACGTAATGCTCTGAATCAATAGAATCATCTGCTATCTTAGTACCATCTACTATGTCAGCAGCTAAGTGTACTCTATCTATAGACCCATCTGTATAATGCTCAGAATCTAAAGCATTGTCAGCTATCTTAGCATTAGTAACTGCATCAGATCCGAGAGCTGTAGTATTTACAGACTGCGGAGCATAGTGTTCTGAATCAAGAGAATCAGCTACTATATGTTCTGAATCTACACTATCATCAGCTATTTTAGTTCCGTTAATTGCATCAGCTGCAATCATTGTTCTAGCAACTGTTCCTGTATCTGCTGTAGTTATTACTGTACCTGTTATATCAGGAAAGGTTATAGTTCTATCAGCAGTAGGATCAACTACTGTTATTGTTGTCTCGTGTGCATTATCTGTTCCACCTTCAAATTTAATTACAACATCTTCCCCTAATTCTAGGTTCCCTGTCATAACAGAACCACCAAGTTTGTTGACGTATCTAGCGGCAACCTCTTGAGTGGTGTATAAGTTTTGAGTGAAGTTATCGTTTAAGTCCTCAGACTTAATGGCTGAACCTGCATAAAAGGTGGCTGCTAGGTTGGAAGAATCCGTTTCCCTGAATATTAAAATTTTATCTCCGTTTGCCGGAGCAGTATTAAATTGTATTTGTGTAGCAGTAGGAACGGTGAAAGCTGTATTAGCAACACCGTTTATTTTAGTCTTTATTTCCGACTGCTTCAGGTAGGGGAATGTAAAATCATAAGTAGTTTTAGTTCCGTTACCTGTAAAATCGTTTTGTGTAACAGCCATAGTGCTTGTTATTTAGCCATTTGTAAAAGTTTTCTAGTCTCTAATTCTTTTTTCTGTAAGTCATGTGCTCCTTGAACATCACCTTGACCCATCTTATGGTCAACTTTTTGCTGCATTATAATAGTATTCTCTACATCTTTATTCATTTCTAACCATTCTCTTTCAGCTATTAAATGAGCTTCATCAATCAGTTTATCTAATTTAGTAAATAAAGGTAGTTTCTGAGTTTTAAGTTTGATCTTTGGATTATCTAAATCAGCACCTGTAACCCTATGAGCACGTAATAAGCCATGTTGCTTATTTAACTCCTTATCATTCATTAAAGGTATAAGTTTTTTATAAAGCTCCATTTGACCTATACGCTTATGAATCCACTCTCTTTGTTCTTCAGTGTATTCATATGATCCAGTTGTATCCATTTTTAATCTACCTAGACCATCCCATCCAGATTCCCGTAACCAGATTCTCCAAGGTTCATGACCATCAGTAACTTTAATAGGACTCATAGCATTCAAGAGTCTTAGGAATGGATTACTAATATCATTAATTGGTAAGTTAGTCCAAATATCTATCTGATCTGGTAAGAAACTAGAAGCTATAGGTATTTTATTTTGAACATATTTAATAATACCACCTTGAATATCTTTCTGTGTTGAAGTAATAGCATTACTCATTACACCTAAAGCACTTGATTGAGGTATTATAGCTCTAGTCATATTAGCAACAATAGCTTCAAATCTAGTTAAATCACCTGATTGAAGAGCTATGAGAGGTTCTAAACTAGTTATAGGTGTTTCATTAAGGAATGTAGCTGATATACTCCACATAACCTTTGCTTGAATATCTTCCATAAAGGGTTGATCTATATCTCTAGCATAGTATGCAAGGTCTCCTAGTATACTTAATATAGGATCTACACCTACTATACCTTTATAGCTTATCCATTTACCACCTATATTCACCATCTTAGGTTCATATCCTAACTGGGTTCTTTCTTTATTTCTACGGCTCTTGTTATAGTGACCATTACCTGTTATGTTACCAGCCATAGCATAGTCCCATAAAGATTTAGTTAATAGACCACTGAAGGCCATTCTACCAGTATATTCAGCTCTTAAGTTCTTGAATATCGCCATTGCATTAGGAGTAGTAGCCATGTCTATTCCATGTTCTGCTAATGCTCTAGCTATATCATCATCAGTTCTAGCCCATATAGTTTTACTATACTTATTAATTCCGGGTATAAGTTGAATAGGAGTCCATGATAGAGCATTCCTTACATAGTTACTACCAGTTCTGGGGAACATAAGTAAGAACTTACTAATAGGATATGCAGTAGTACCTTCATTGATCCAAGTAGATAATCTATCATCTAAGTTTAATGCTACTTCACCTTGTACAGCTTTTAATGCATCATCTTTGATTAAACCATCAGCATCGAATAAAGCATCATAATGAATCTTCTCAGCTTTAGCTAATTTTGTTGGGTCTGCATAACCAAATTCAGTAAATACATCATCATAAGCTCTAGTTCTAGCTAGGAAATGAGCTAAGTGTGTCTGACTTAATCCGTCAGCAAACGTCATTCCTGTTAGACCATATCTTAAAGCTGGATGCTTAGACATTTCAAGTAAAGTTTTAGCCATATCATATTGCATCACTTTACCATAATTACCTTCAGCCTCCCATACTCCTCTCATATCGTCCATTATTTCCCAAGCCTTATCCTCTTTAAAGATGAAATCTTGACGATAAGCTTTGGTCATGAATTGAGGATCTTTATGTACCTTCTTCATTAAACTATATGCATTCTTTAATGCTCTCATGTTTGTTTCATGAACAGCACCATTGTAATACATGGTTCTTCTAAGACCTTCAAAATTATCAGTTACACCCCACATAGCATGACCTAATGTACCTGTAATAGGTTTTAGGATAAGTTGTGAAGTATTACCTTTTAAAGCCTGTAAAGCAGATTTACCACTTAATATATTATTATATATTACACCCCAAGCAGATCTAGTGAATAGGTTTAATTGTTTAGGATCTGGACTTTTAAGCATACCAGTAGGTGTTACTTGTTCACCAGCCCATCTCATTAACTTAGCTAAACTATCTACATCTCCATCTGTATGAGCAAATGCATCAATTAGTGGACGCATTGCCATAGGGTTTGTATCAGCTAGTTTCTTTAACTCTTCAGTTAATTTGAGATTCTTAGCGTGTATAGCATTCTCAGCAGATTTAAACTCTTTAGATAAGGTTTCAATAGCTTCGTTAATAGGTACATCATCAGGTATAGCATCGAACCAGTTTTTATATCTTAAACTAGAACCAGCTATATACTTATTCAAAGCATACTCATCCATCAAGAATAGCATCTTATCAATAATAAGATCCATCGCTCTAGGATCATCTACAAAAGGTTGTAGTTGTTGAACAGTTTCAGCAAGTGTAGCTGCTTCTCTCCCTAAAGTATCCATAACTCTAGCAGAAGATTCAGCAATCTTTCTACCTAAGAATCTATCAGATAGATCTCTCATAGCAAAAGCTGCTGCTCTAGCCTGTTCTTCGTTAATGTACTCGACTTGGAACTTACCTAAAAGGAAGTTTTTAACATCTTTGTTTTCTGCAAATAAAGCTCGTACATCGTCTACAGACATATCAGGGTTTATAATATCCTTGTAAATAGCCCATGCAGTCTCATTCATTTGCTTAGATGAGAATCTGAACCCATCTACCAATGCATTAAATCTACCTGTATCTCTAGCCTGTTCAGCTACACCCATGATAGCATCTCTAGAAGTATTACCTACCATTAAACCTTTAGCTCTCATAGCTTCAGTTATAATAGGTGCATTATCTCCTGTAGATATACCAGTTTTATTAGCAGCTACATCAGCCATATTACGGGCTACATTACCCGGAGGTACTGATTGCCTAGCATTACCAGCTTCGTCCAATACAGGCGTTATATCAGGGTCAAATACGTTAGGATCTGCTCCTTGCTGTAGTTTATTAACAGCAGCAACATTACGTTCAGATGCAAAGCCATCATCTAGTGCATCTAATGCAGCATCAAGATCATCTATTTTATCTAATTCTGACATCAATCTCATTCTTTCATCAATTAGATTAGCTTGCATACGGCTAGATATATTATCACTGCCTAGAGCTAATTGAGTATCAATTTCTTGAATCTTAAGTAGCTTTTCAATGTCAGCTTCTTTAACGATTGCTTGTTGCTTATATGAATTAGCTGCATCATCTAGTGGTTCCATCCACTCCATTGTTCTTTTACCACCTTTAAGCTGTATAAAGCTTCCTAGTACTGTACCTAGCATACTAAGTCCAGCGGTATCAAACATGTTCTTATACTTTCTAACTCTAGGACTATCACTATCTAGAGTCTTAGCCCAATCAGGAATAGGTGCCCAGCCTTCAGGACCAAACACACCGGGAGCAAAATCATTTAATGCTCTTAATGCATTGTCATCTGTACCTACATCACTAAGACCAATAACTGCAGCTTCTTGAGTACTATATGCTCCCATAGCTATTAGCCTTTTCTGATATTTAGGCATATCAGCTGGTAGTTTTCCTAGGTTTTTCTTAACTAAATTACCACTTAATATAGAAGGTACAACAACAGACAACATCCTTCTAGCACCTTGCATGAAGCCAGTTTTAGATCTAGTCTTTCTGTCATAGTAATTATCTAGGGCTCCCATACCGGGTAAATTACCAAGATAATCCATCCACCAGTCAGTAGTAGCACCCATACTTAAATCAGTTAGATTCCTGATAGTATCAGAAAATCCAGCTGCAGAATAGTTATTATACTTTTCTTTTCTTTCATCTCCTAGTAGTTCATACTGTTCAGGAGTCATACCATAGTATTTAAGATACCATGCTTCTTTAGCTAACTCTCTTTGTTGAGTTAAAGCATCATCCTTTTCCCAGATAGAACCAGTTGTTATTAGAGATAAGCGTGGGTTTGGAGACTTACCAATATCTTTCCAGTTATTGTACTCAACCCACATCTGTTTTTCGTTAGCTTTGTCAGAAAGATCTACTTCACTAACTGTACCTTCACCTCCTTGACCGGGAAATTTCCCAGCTGGAGGTGTGGTAGTATTTGTAGTCTGTACTTTAGTATCTCCACTAAAGGTTTCTTGAGCCTGATCTTCAGCAGATAGTGGTTGCAGTTGTTGAGCTATCAGACCCTGATCTCTTTCTTTATCTTCTTCTTCTAAGAGAAGATTTTCATTTGTTATTGCCATATGTTTTTAAATTCCGGGCATGAACGGGTTTCTATTACCACGATCTCTATCAGGTCCGTAGTTCTCTATTAGAAATCTCTGAAGGAAATTATGTCTAACTTCATCATTCTTTTCTATCTTCTGTCTTTCTGCTGATTTCTCTTGGGTATTTATAATATTATCATTAGCCATTTTGCAAACAGCACCTACTGCACATTTGTTTGCTTCATTCATTCTACTAGTATCTGCTTTTAGTGTTGAGTTCTCAGTGTTACTTGAAGCAAAATCTATAACATTAGGTTTTATTTGTGTATCAATACCTACACCTTTAAAGTACATATTCCAGATATCTCTTGCTTCAAGCCTTGTACCATCTTTACTCTTTGGTTGATTTTTTACAATATGATTTATTGTCTCATTATAAGGTAAATCTAGACCTTCATTAATTCTTAGTATAGCTGCATCAGCTTCGTCAAGAGAAACTAAGTATACTCTATTAGTAGCATCATCACCTACTTGAAATTTACCATCCTGAAGAACACCTTTTATACCATTAGAGAAAGCCGTAGCATTCTTAGCTATGAATTTCTTTTCTACTTGAGGTAGTGTTGCTTTAGCTTTTTCGTTATCTGTAGATTGAGATGAATCTATATAGAATATAGTTGAAAGATTTCCTTCATTACTTCTTCTGTAGATACCTTCACCAAGATTTCCATTAGCAGCTATTTTTCTCTTAATCTCAGCGTTAGTAGCTGCTATTAATTCTGTATCAGATGCGTCAGGATTCTTTTCATATTCTTCAGCAAATGTATTTAAAAAATCTTGTTCAATATAATCAATTACATTATTAAAATGCTGCCCTAACTTTTGCTGTTTTGCAGCTTCCTTCCCAAGTATATCTGTTAGAATACCTCTTGCTCTTGACCTCAAATTAGTACCAAGATAACCTTTTCTATCTAGTATTTTCAGTTGATTTAACTTATCTGTCCATTCTTCTTGTACTTCAGGAGGTAGATAAGCAAGATGTTCTTCTAAGTTTTTTAAATCACCTGATTTACCTGATTTATATTCAGCAGTTAATTTTGCTGTAACAATATCTCCGTTAAGATCATATTGATTATATGTTTCAAAATTACCTAAAAACTTTATAGTCTCCTCTTTACCATGGTGTTCTTTCTGTAAGGCTGCTAGTGTTTCTGGATCTGCTAAGTTTAGATACTCTGGATTTTTTGTACCATCTGATAAAGTTTCCGGTATTGTCTCATTCATTGACCCAAGAGCACGGTCTTTCAATTTATTTACAGTTCTATGATCCTCAAGTACTTTGTCTTCATCAAACTTAGTTTTCTCTTGTTTTTCATATTCTCTCCAAGCATCTTCAAACTCATCTGCTAAAGATGGATGCTGACCAAGCCAAGTATCCTTTTCTCTGTATACCATGGTCTTACCATCATCTTCATATGTTACATCAGCTCCGGGTTTAAGTTGAAGAATTGTATGCCGTCTAGCCTGTTCTTTACTTGCAAATCGTCCTGACATAATATCAGACTTCATAATCTGCACTGCGTTATTATGAAGATTATTTCCAGAAGGTTCAATGACTCTACCAGTAGTAGGATCAAGTCTAGCTCCAGCACCTTCATATATAACTCTAGTATTCCAGTCGTTATTATACTCAATAGCAGTAGATCCACTAACAACTATACTACCATTATTAACAGCATAACTTGCTTTTCCAACTAAATTCTTAGTTGATTCACTAAGTTCTCTTCTATATTCTTCAGAAGCACTTGCATCAGAGGCACTAGCAAGTTTCTTTCTTTCTATTATTGCTTTTTCTTCTACACCTTTTAAGAATTCTTTACCAGCTTTAGATGATGGATCAACACCATAAGCTCTCATTATTTCTCTAGCTCTTAAATAGAAGAATTGACCAGCAGTTTTCTCATTCCATTGTAGAGGCGGTTTATTTTGTCCAGCTTGAGGATGACCCTCTGGATATTTACCCGGTCTAGTAGCTAAAGCTCTTAAATTAAGTGCCTCTTGTTCCCAATTTGCCAGTTCTCTATTAAGTAAAGCTAGTTTAGTTTTATGGTTCATCCTGAACCCTAGCTCAACTATGTGAGATAAGTACTGACTCTTTTGCTCCTCTGTAGCATTCTTATCTCTAAGAACACTAACCGCTTCATCGACTTGTGCCTTAGAAGCTAGGTTATTTAATTTAGAATAACTAGCTACAAACTTATGATATTTAGGATCTGCATCTATTATATCCAGTTGTCTGTTAGACTGTTCTGTAGTTGCGATATCGTATATACCTGTCGCTGCATCTATATATTGTTGAGCATAAGTACTAGAGAAATCTCCCCAAAATTTAGCTTGTTTCTCGTACTCTTTAGCTTCACCCATCAATCTGTCGTATTCAGTCTTACCTCTAAACTGAGTATTCTCTATAGCGAGTTGGTCTCGTTTTGAATAGAAGTTCTGTAACTGTCTGTTATGCTCAATTTCTCTTGCAGCAGAACCACGCATCTCTCGTAGATGCTCATAGCCCATCTGGGCTTCTTCTCTTGCTTGATCTTTTAAGCTTTTAACTTGGCGATCTTGTTGATCTTTAAGTGCCCGTAGGCCAAGATCGCCAAAGTTAGCTGCCTTAAAACGACCCCCTTGGGAGTGTCTTTTGTATGCCATAATTAATTAACCGAACATGTCGTACGCTTTTAATCCAGTATTTAATATACTTGGTATTGCAGATCCCCATGCAGCACTCTTAGCTGCACTTACACTTTGAGTAGCTCCTTTAACTGGTGGTGGTCCGAAGTGGAATTCTTGTAATGGTTCTGGATCTTGATAGATAGTTCTAGGTGATGGGATAGGCACTAGAGGCATCGGTAATTCACCGGGGTCTAACATCTTCTCAGCCCATGCTGCTAAATCAGCAGAGAACTTATCATTCTTTATTTCCTCTAAGGCTGCTGCATGATTAAGAGCAGCACTTTCTAACCCTTCATTTAACATAGCAATCTGATAACCAAAGTTAGCAGCTGCAGATTGGTGTGTTTTACCTACTGATACACCAGCTTGACCTAATGATCTTATCTGTCCTTCAGTTTGTAAATGTTTTATACGCCGTTCTTGTGCATCAAAAGCAGCTTCTGTATGTATTTCATCTAGTTTTCTATTTTCATTATGCTCTGCTAAAGCAGCGGCTTGTTGATTGTATGATGTTTTAGCTGCATATAATCTATTAGATCTTTCAAACTGAGCTTCAAGTGAAGCTTGTTCTCTATTTCTAATCATTAACTGTCGAGCATAATTTTGTGAAGCTACCGCATCACGATAGTTCGCTGCATTATCCTCGTTTTGTCGTTTAAAAGCAGTCTCTTCAACTCTAAAAGCATGTTCGGATCTAAGCTGATCCTTTTTCATATCATAAGCTTTTAGGTTATATTCATGCTGCCTCTCAACTGCTTCGTTATGCTTCTTAGCTTGCCTACCAGCAGCTTTAGATTTTTGATGACCACTAAAAAGACCAACACCTATACTAGCTGCTATCTGCCAGAAATTACTCTCTACACCAGATTCAGCCATCACCTTTTCGTGTGGCTTCATCATGCTCATTTCGTGTTCGTTAGCTGGAACACCAAACTCATTCATCATCATATTTTAAAACCTCTTATAAAATCTTGGTGAATAATTACCTTCCCACATCATTGAATTTAAAGACACAGGGAATGGTGAATCATTAAACACTCTTAATTGGAAGTTATTTGCTTTCTGATGTATTGGTATAGTAAACACTGATTGCTCACTTAATGCTATATCACTAGCTAGATAAGTATCCGCCATCTGTGTAGGATTAAGATTATACCATTCATCTAAATATATAACAATATCATCAGCACTATATACAAGTATATTATTAGTACCAGATGCAGGTGCTGAATTAAATATAATAAACTGTTTAGTTATTTGATAAGTACTAGTATCTTGAAGAACTCCACCTATCTTAACTCTAACTTTACTGAGGTTATTAGGTGTATAAGTTAAATCAAATGTCTTTGTACTACTATTACCACTTAAAGTTTTTAGCTCACTAGAAGCAGCTGTTAAAGTAATCTTAGGTAATGTTCCTGTAGAATCTACAGTATAAGCACTGCTTAATACATTGTTTATTTTAACTTTTATTTGATCGTCATCTACATATTTCAGATCAGCTGGAATCCACTGATATACAGTAGTAGTTCCATCAGCTACATATTCTCTCTTACCTTGTCTAGTTCCTGTAGATTTCAATTTGAAACCCATTACACCAGATAGACCTACAGAGAATTTCATTCTAGCTATAGTTAAAGAAGCTGTATAATCTGCTTGTCTTTGCCTATCATCAGTTCTAACGTATGTCTTAGGTAATATAATATCTAAATCATACTTCCATCCAACTATAACATTACTTGCTTCACTAGTTAAATTTTTATTTAATACTTTAAAATATGGATTACCATCATCAGTAATGACATCAGGTGTAATTGTAAAACCTGATTCAGTGAAAGTACCTCCTTCTGTTGAACCTTTAATAATTAGAACTGGAGTTAATGTAGTTACATTATTCCAAGGTATATAACATTTAGAGAATTCATTTGTAGCATCCCATGCAACTGAACTAGCAGTAGCATAAAGATCAATACAAGGATTAATTCTACTACCATCATTATTAACTATGATAGCGTCAGAAGGACTCTGACTTAAACTAGCCACACTTAATGTAAACTGGTTAGCTTGCTTAGTAACTGCAAACATATCATCTGAATCGACAGCAATGCCTTGTACATTACCCATCAACTCCCAATTAAACCATGCTTCTAATAGGTTATTTTTACCATCATTGTATGTCCGATAGAAATAAATCTTACTATCTGACTGACTAGACATAGCTAAGAATTGATTCTGTGGACTCGCAATAAACGTATCTATTGTAGCTGGAACCCACTCATTTACAACTCTTCCGATGTCTAATACTTGAGGGTTTTCGTCTTGACCACGTGTGACCATTCCGAATATTCTAGTATAAGCTGGAGTTTTACTTAAAAAATTAATATTAGTACCCATATCTACAGGATCTACCGATGTATCCATCTCATAGTTAGATATAGTTCTGATAGTAGTAGTAGATGGTGTTAGAATTCCGTTACCAGAACTCATGAGAAATTGTTGATTCTGACTAAATAGGACTAAACCCTGTGTAGTAGGAATCACACCATGAAGTGCTGCTGGTCGAATTGCTGAACAACTTAAATCTACTGGATCTGAATCAGTCTGTGTCTGAGCAGAGATAGCATAGAAATTATAGAAATCCTGTGTTTGACTTAAAGTTACATTATCTTTTGATAGTAATCCAAGTCTATTGTTATGGAAAAATGATTGTTGTATTTTAGCCCCAACAAAACTGGGTTGTGGATTAGTTATATCATCACCTACTTTTCTAGCTGTCCAAGCTATTTTTCTAAATTGGAAAGTATTAGTAGCTGTATTAACTAATTCATGTGGCATAGTTGTATCTGTTAGACCTGTAGATAAAGTTGGGTCTATTGTTTCGGCCCAATAACCTCTACCTGATACACCGTCTTCTGCTACAAACTTAGCCCAATATGTATCATAAAGTGAATCTGTATTGACAACTTTAATTGTTCTATTATGTACAGAGTTAAAGGGTAGTTGTGATACATTATCTACTATATCTTGAACTACACTTAATTTATCATTAGTTGTTCCACCAGAAGCAGTGATTTTAAATTCAGTATTACCACTATTTCTAACTAAATGTAAAGCATCATCATATTTAGTAACTACTAAATTAGTTACATTTAGATTATCTATACGAGTTTTTAATTCAGTTAGTAACTCATCATATGTAGCTGTAGCAGGTGAATCATATTCTGATATTGTTTTAACATTACTGCCATCAGTATCTTTAATTTGAACATTATATTTACCTACTGGAGGACCACTTAATACTAATGCAGCGAAAGCTTTTGTTTTATAAGTAGGAGCAGCTAAAGCTGTAACTGTATGTAAGTTATTACATATAATTGAAGTATCTTGTACAGTTAGTATGTCATAGTTTGTACGTGTCCCTGTAAGGTACGCCTGTGCCCCTGAGCCGTATGTAACAGTACAAGCTGCCCCAGTTGTACCATTCCATATATCTATGTCCCCTGTACCGCCTCCTGAAGCAGGTTTAATACATCCTATATATTTCTCATCATTATCTCTATGTATATAAAACCACTTACAATTATCATAAGTAGTTCCCGTACCTAAATTAGCTATCCATTTGAACCCCGGTCTTTTAGTAAGACCAAAGGTAGGATCAGGATAACCATTTAGACATTCTCTTACTTGGTTCGTTAACTTCTTATCATCGGTTTGTTTAGATACTCCCCCTAGATAATTAGGAACTCTTTGAGTAATAGCTGCCATTATCTTCTAAGTGCTTGGAATGGTTGATAACCTTGATAGTAATTCGTCTGATCTTGGGGATGACCGAAGAATGTATATTGACCTTGTTGTGTTTCATACTCTAAAGCTAATGCTCTTGCATATGCTTCTTGTTGTTGGAGCATTTGGTATTGTCCATTGTCTCCTACTATTCTCTGTGATACTAAAGTAGCAGCTCTAGCTGTTATAAAGTCTTGTATTGGTCGAGGTAAATCTACCCAATCGTATTCTTTAACAACATCGCATTCTATAGTATCTTCTGTCCACTCATCTGTA
>VTLG01010134.1_pt1 | contig 12305 bp, 21 predicted proteins | sample 4694571 | NCBI WGS metagenome assembly VTLG01 (sample SAMN12604809, study PRJNA352737) | marine metagenome | biome: ENVO:00000447; feature: ENVO:00000209|ENVO:00000569|ENVO:01000036; material: ENVO:00002151; isolation source: viral sequences binned using virsorter ... | reverse complement strand
TTCATCTTCGAACTCAGGGTTCATCTGATCATTGATCTTGTCAAAGATACGCTTACCGAACTTGTAAAGAAATACCTTACCATCGTTCTCAGGATGTGCAGGATCCTTTACGACTACGATGTTAGAGATGTAGTTCAGACGACGCTTTTGTTTGCGAGCCTGTTCCTTACCTGCATCATCTCCACGATTCCAAAGCATGGAGTTGTACTCGCCAACAGGATCCTTTTCATTAAGGGTCGTCAGCGAGTTCTCGATATACCAGCCACCTGGTCCTTGGAAACCATGAGAGAACATACGTACCCAAGGAAGATCCTCTCCCTTAGGAGCAGGAAGGAACCGGATAACAGCATAACCGTTACCAGCCTTATCGACCTCAGGTTGCCAGAAACGTGTATCGGCTCCACCGCCGCCACCGCTCTGCATTTTATTTGTTTCGGAAACGATCTTATCGTAGACCGATTTACGTGAACGCTTAAGTTCAGCGAAAGATGTAGTCATTCGTATACCTCGTATATTTAATATGTTTGCTTGTCCACATAACCATAATGTATGATATATTTATACCATAGTTAGAAATCATTGTAAATAAGTTTTCTAGAAATAATTGTCCTGTTCGATACTTTTTTGCTCCCATGTTGGTTTGAAAGTTCGTAACTCATTCTGCATATAGCTAACTTCTTTCTCGAGTTCCCTTACACGCTCTCGTAGCTTCTGCAGTTCACCCGTGTATCTTTCTACTTCAAGATTCATTGATAGTCTCCTTAAGTTTCTTTCGATATGAAAACTTATCGTAGCTTAAAAACTGACGATAATTAGAAATGAGTTGTTTCTTTTCCTCCCATACAATATCATCTAATCTTGCATTCCAGTACCGTATGAACTTCAATACATCATCCATTATAATAATAGTCTCGATACTGATCTTCTTCTGAAGCAATAACTTCAGTAACAAAGGATGATTGCCATCCTCTACCAGTAGTAATTTATTAAGCTCCAGATCCCGATCCCGGCAGTGATCAACAAGCCAACGTAACTCGTTATCAAAATGATAGCTAAGAGATTCACGGCGCTTCTTAAATTGTACATAGTTATCTTCACTTTCTTGGGATACAAGATTGCCTACCCAGTTGTTGCTAATAATGAAGTTGCTGACATAAAACTCTATGAGCTCTTCCTTATCGTACTTCTTCGATAGCTTACGAAAGAAGAACCTGTCGTTACGTTTCAAAAATGACTCTTCACCTGCTCGTACTTTACCGTTGTACTTAAAGTAATCATAGTTACTCGTGAAGTGCTGCTTCAGAGCAAGGTATACCTTGTAAGCATCAAAACCTTCAGTTACTTCGTACATTAGTCGTTGAAACCTTGACCTTTGCAAAAGTGATGTAATCGGTGTTGAAATACAACCCAACACAATTCAATAAAACTATCTGCTTTGTATGTTCCATTCTTAACTTTTAATTCGTACATGCTTCCCTCACGGCGTGCCAACTCATCGTGGCACATTTTACTCTAGTCGGAAACTTACTTACACCTGACAAGACTCTAAGTCTTTCTATATCATCATCATCTTCTACTTCTTGGCCAGTACACAATTTATGAAACTTATCAAAGAGTATGTTTACCTCTTCAAGTGTTCGGCCCTTGATCATACTTGACATGATGGATGCGCTAGCAATACTGATGGCGCATCCGCGAGCTCGGTAGCTTACATCTGATACAACACCATCCTTAATATCAACATACACTGTGAGTTGATCGCCACACATAGGATTATTTCCTTCTGCGGTGCATGTGTATTGTTCCAACACTCCGAAGTTACGTGGACTTTTAGCGTGGTCCAAAATTACTTCTTGATACAGTTCGTCGATCATACTGGTAATTTCTGAATCTTTTCCTTCATCATATTGAGATCACTTGCTTCTGAGGCAATTGTTTGTTTGATCTTTGTGTTAAGAAGCTTCGCAGCTACTTCAATTTCCATGTCGTGTTTGTCACAATAATGCACAACTGCATCCATATATGAGATCTTCAATCCACAAGCAATCTTTTCAATCTGCATTGAGAAAGAGCTCGTGTTGAATATTTTTACTGCTTCTTCCATCTGTAGAAAATGTGATCCTCTATTTTAGTGGTTCTCGTCTTGGTTTTTGCCCATGATGGAGATACGTAGTATGCATGATAGTGAGTAGCTCCAGTAGTGATGTCGATCATATTCTGTTTCATTAACATCCGAGAAAGATCAACGATATCAGAATATTCTTTCTTTTGTTTTATCTCGTCAGATTTACCATCGCAATACCAAGAGAAATGACATTTATTTCTTATAGGTATCATTTCACCAGTGCCTTTCCATGACGGGCGATGAGGTCCCTGTGTAATAACTTCGCATATCGTATTAGGAAATCTTTTATCTCGTACACGATTGAGTGTTACCTGACCAACAGCAATCTGACCTGCTATAGATTGATTTCTTGCTTCATGATAGATATTAAGAGACAGACAACTCGTCTCATCATCTATTGCTGTAGTGCTAGATGCGTAACTAGTCATAGCTGCTATAAGCAAAGCTTTAATCGCTGCCTGTTCAAACATGATAGAATTATTATAATCTATTATAGAATGATTGTAAATAAAAAAAATGAGGAGCTAACCGTGGCTCCTCGCGTGCGTATTACGGCGCAACCCGATTGTTATGCTCCCCACATATCATCGTACTTAACACACCCATCAACATCTTTAAATTTATCACGATGTGTGATTGGACGGTTATCACGAAATGTTTTAAATGTAAAGAACACTCCGATTAAAAACAATACATGAATGATCAGCGAAGGTCCAAGTATTGTATAGAGACCCGTGGACACCGAAAAGATCATACACCACATTACTGCAAGGTACGTCATGATTTGAAAGCGAACCATCTTCGGCAGATGACTCAACGGATTTTTATCAGGGTCCATTACGCTGGACCACATGCTCTTAACCATTAACTCAGTCCTTCTTGTTAATGAATGATTGTAACTTCTCAGCTTGAGCAATGACCTCTTCCGGTGTAAACATCTTCGGAACATACTTCTCTACATCTTTGTAGATAAAAGCATTGGTATCCATTGCCTTCGTCATCGTTTCCCAAGCCATGGTTGAAGCTTGTTCGTACTGACGGTCAAGCATATCTTTAGCCATTGTCAGTAGATCAAAGCGTATTTCGTAAGGATTTTTTGACACTATGTTTCTCCTGTGTGAGTGTGTAAGTGGGAGGCTTCTGTTGCCAGGTGCCTCCCGAACCCCGATTAACTACGCTGCGAGACGAAGTTATCATGTGCAAAGTTATCGTTTGCATTTGTAGTGTTTGACCTATGAGGCGGTCAGCCCTGTAACTCCAATTCGCTATTTACTACCAGTCGATCCTAGTTCGCCCCCATCAGAAAGACACGACTTGATCCTTGCGAGACCTTGTCCTATGCACAGGAAAGCAGGTGCATCTACTCTCATGTCCTTATGGTGGAGGCGTCGGGTACTGCCCCCGAGTCCTGTCTAGCTTTCGCTCCTCTTCAGCGTTACAATATATTTATTCTACTCCATCAGTCTAGAAATGTCAACAAATTATTCAGATTTCCAAATGGTAAACACACCGTAGGCGATCGCTGCCCAACAAATAAGGTTCATTGGAATGATTGCCGAAAAGAACAATCCGATCACACCGATAGTGATGAGTACACCGCCATCCCAAGATGTGCGTTCCTTAATCCGATCTTTAATCCATTGCATGCTTCTATCCTTCCGATAGTTGATATACCACTTCTTATGAGTGGTATCTTTATTTATACAAGAAAGGGAGGCCGAGACCAGCTGTCTTAACCCCCCTTTCTACTACAACCTGTTAGCATCGCTGGTCGGCCGTCATTGGCTGTAGTTTTATGCTGCCTCCGCAAACTCGATAGCGGTTTCAAGAGCTTTGACCTTCTTCTTACGGTTTCCACCGAACCAAGCCGACTTCAGGCGAGTATCCTGAGAGTTGCCAACCAAGTGGTCAGTCATGTAGGTAACCGTATTGAAAGCCTGCCACCAGGTGCCACGACCAAGTTCAGCACCGGGCTGAGTATCAAGTACCTCCATTGCAGTCTCTGCATTCTTAGAGACCTTATCGTCGTCCTTAGCGTTTGACGTACGAGGGAAGATGCGGTTGAAGTACTCAACGATATCCTCATCCTTGAAGCGCTTCTTGCTGAGCAACTCAGCAGCTTCCTTGTAGGTCTCAAGCTTTTCCTTAGCAACACCGAGTGTCTCTTTAACGGCATCAGCATCGAACTCACGACGGTGGTTGATACGAATCATATCATCCTTAGCTCCGTTGAGAGCAAAAGTGATCGTATTGTTGCAGACTACACGAATAGGAGTCTGACAGACCGAGATGGACAAGCCATACTTATGAGGGTTTGAGAAGAGAAGATAGTTCTCAACGTCATCCTTACCGAAGAGTGTGAACCCATCCTTGATCTTAGCGAGTGCCCAGACCCGCCGGCCATCCTCGAGTGCACCAGCAGTATGCATCTCCATGTCACCGGCAGCTACGAAATCATTGAAGAAGTCGAATGCTTCGTGATTCTGAAGAGGTTTCCAGTCATTTCCGACGGTGTCGAAGAACTTACCATCGGAGCTACGAACCAGAGCCGAGCGATCAGTGGTGTTCTCATAACCCTGATATTCATAGGTCAGAGGAATCTGATGTACCTCCCAGTCAAGACCGGCGGCCTCGAGCATTTGGTCAGGAGTTAGATCGGCTGGAACCGATTTGCCCAATCCGTGCCAAGGGACCTCACCCGCGTAAGCCATTGTTTCAACCATGTGTGCCATCATTTTCTCCTTTGCGATAGCGTTTCCAATCAATCATTATAATCATTCTATCTTGTTCTCATATAAATGTAAACAAATTTTTAAAAAAAATTACTTTTTTTCTAAGCCATTGATTTATTTATATTTTTTATTGAAAAAAAAGGTTGACATTATATTGAGCCTATGGTAGAATAGCTATAATGGAGATTGATAAGGAAATTGAAATGCACAAACATAAAGCCATCGTCGGTGACATCGTTCGTTCTTATGACTTTAAGCCGATGGCCGACCGCGGCGATTCTTACATCGAAGGAATCGTCATCAAGAAGACAGACTCTACCTACAGCATCGCTGTTCAAAAACGAGTTTTCGCCGGTGAGGTTGAGCCGGTTGAGGTCGGTGAGTATGTCGTTACTCACTTCCAGCAAACCTTCATGGAGTATGAAGGTCGGATCACCAAGCTATCACAGCACGGTGTCGCCGCCTAGACAGGTCGACCTTTTTCCTTGGGTGGTCCTCTGCGGCCACCCGCAATGATATAAGCTAATCCACCCGATGTTGGAAAAGCTACTATCAGTACAACTGACGGTCTACCCGCAAAGTCTTTATACTCGGTTAAGATATCCATGATAGGTACACCCGTGGGTTTGGGAAGCATTGCACAATTACCCATCATCGTTTGAGTATACATAGCAACCTTGACTGCTTCTTCACTCTTTGTATCAGCTAAGACAAGTCTCATAATTGACTCTTCGTCTTTACAGAGAGTCTGTGCCCCTACGATTTCTCCTTTGTACCATGGATGTACTTTTTGAATTGCAGGACCTTCTATCATTTCTATTCTGACCTGTGCAGATTCAGTTGTCTGACAACCCGCTAAGATTATACTCGCAGCAATTAACGATATAAACTTTTTCATTGTGATATCCTTTGCTCAAAGAATTCGTGTGTTATGTCTGTTTTTGGATCACCAACAAATATCTGTGGATCATTATCCTCTACGGCGATGAAGATGACTGTCTGATCTACGGTCTCACCATACATCTCTTCGATCATATGACTATATGCAGCGGTCTGTAAGAAGTAATCAGTTACCCATTCTCGCTTCTTGAGTCTCATGGATGTCTTGAAATCTACGACCGTAAGCTTGCCTTTGATATCAGCAACGCAGTCTACTCTTCCTGCTAACCTGTATTTATAAGTCCAAAGCGGTGCTTCCTGCATGTAAACTTTTGAAATGCTTTTGTTGAGTATGGGCTGCAGCTGCTTGAACATTACAACTGCATCAGGCATCCTATCCTTGCAAGGATCCTCTGTGTTGTTCAAATAATCTTCAATGATAGAGTGTACTGCAGTGCCACGACCGGCAGCTTTACGACTGATACGATTCGCTTCGGCATCACCTACACGACGACGCCACTTCATCAGTCCTTCCTTCTTTCCAGGTTGATTACCAAGGGCGGTAGTGATAGACTCAAGCATTTCCCCATTGGGTACTTTGTATCGTCTACCACTCTCCGTCGTAATCGCTTCTATAGAATGAACCTCGAACCGGTCCTCATGTATAAATTCCATTGTTGAGTTTAGATATGATATAATCTCGTACGAGTTGAGATCTCACTATATCTCCTTCTTCAAATTGTACAGTACTAAATCCTGAGATATTACTGATCACTTTCATAAAGTCGATCAATCCTCTCTTTTCATAATCTCTTTCAAGATCTGTTTGCCTAAAATCTCCACTAAAGATGATCCTACAATTCTCTCCGACTCGAGTGATGATACTATCGAGCTCATGAAACGTTAGGTTCTGACATTCATCAACAAGCACAATGCTAGAATTGATAGTGATTCCGCGTATGAATGAAGTCGATATGAAATCCACAATACCGCGTCCTTTAAGATTGTCGTATGCGTCTCCGCGATTAAAGAGCTCAGTGAAAATTGATTGATATGGTAATTCATACGCTTTAGTTTTTTCTTTCTGATTACCGGGAAGGAATCCCATATCCCGTGTTGGTACAACTGATCTGACTATGACTAACTTTTGCTTTGTGCTTCTTCGATGTAGGATTTCATCGAGAGCAAGATAGGAAGAAATAAATGTTTTGCCAGTTCCGGCAACACCTTGTAGTAGAAGGTGATCGCCCTTATCATATTTTTCAAACGTTCGTATTTGATTTGGTGTTTGAGGATCGATCTCTCTTAGTCTTAGACCTGTATTCTGTTTCTTCCTTTGCGCCTTTCTCTGTTTTTTAGTTAATCTATTATTTTCAAAGAAATCTTCTGTATACTCGTCGTGAAGATAAGCTAAGTTAGTGTTGATGGACATGAAGAACCTTCCGTCGGGTTGCATCACTTATTGTCTACCATCGGCTAAGACCCTTGCCTTTTCTCTTCTTTCTCCATTTATCTACAGCCTGTCGTGTCTTAACAGCTTTAGCAGACTTATCACCATAATTGTTTGCAAGATCGCTTGTAGGATGAGCTTCAGCAACTCTTGACATCTGCTCATTCCAGCCAGCATCGTTTACGATACCAGAATAGGTCTGGTTCCAAACGATGTTAACGCGATCGGGTGGTAATTGTCGTATGTGTGGATGATCGGAAAGGAAATCTTCGCGTTCGGACATCGACATGATTTCCTCAAACTCTACTCCAGTATCTTCATCGATAAAATTATAAGTAGGCATTCATTCCCTTCCTGATTTTATTTATCATTCCACCAATTTGGAGCAGGCCGACCCTTCTCCCACTTGGCGAACTTTATCTTATCTACTTTGTAGAACTCTTGATATGCTTTGACCGGGTCTGCAATCTCCATAAGATCTGGATATGCTTTCATAGCCTTTGCAAATGGAGTCAGCGAGCCAACACGGATGTTTCTTGGTAGGTTGGCAAGAACGTCCCTGAGTTTTTCCCAAGAGGCATGCAACTTATCAAATCGATACTCGAACTCCCAAGACAGATACTTGAAAAGATCATAGTGCCACACGTAATTAGCGTATGACTCCATTGTCCAGATCGTACATGGATGCTTAGCATGTACTGCCTTGTAAATAACATCATCATATTCTGGTAATCGATAGTGCTTGACCATCCTCTTACCTGATTTGGATGGAGCCATATATTCTTCGCCGTCGAGTAATCGATGTGCGGTCGACAACATTTGTGCTGACTCAACGATCATCTTAGGAACATGTCTATCACAATGCATCTGAGCTGCGATATGTGGATCTTTATCCAGCACAAAGATGTTCATTTTCTTTTGTCCTGATAGAACTTATAACCACTATAGATTTCCATTTCACCATCCTCATCTTCAACTAATCGGATAACTTGATCCTCACGTAACATTTCGATTACTTTCTCCGTTACCCTAGGTATAGCAAACTGGTATCCGGCATGAAAGACTAAACCGAGCAACAACATTAACATACCTAATGTAAGTATATCATACACTGTTTTTCTCCGAAAGTAAACCAATTAAATCATCAAAGTTTGTAAAGCAACTATTAATTGCTTGAGGGTTGTAGAGTTGTCCTACATCCTTAGGATAGCAGAAGATAAAGTTTATATCTGGATTATTTTCTATAACGTAACCTAGATATTTCATTCTATTTCGTGTATCTTCAAGACTCGCTCTTGTTTCTAAACCATAACAATCTGTACCATCATAAAGGTTAGACATAGCAGTTTTTTGATCTACAACTAAGAAATCAAAACCTAATATGTATAGATGAGTGTATTCTTTCTTGATTGCTTCAATAATAGCATTCATTCCTGCATTGGATCTTGGCCGAGATGGATTCCATGCTTTGTTAACAGCTCGACCCCAGTGCAGTTCAACTGGTTCCCATCTTTCATTCTCTGGTGGTATCAAAACATGAGCAGATGGAAAGTCAGAGGATTCGATCTCAGTTATAATTGGATTATCAATCGCGACGAGATAATCAGGCAGGACATACTTTGGAGAAGACATTGCAAAGTCGCGATAGAGAGCATTGCAACCGAATACAACACCCCTGCCTTTAAGCATCAGCAGATCGAATCCCTCTCGAGATTTACCATTACCTATAATGTATGCTGTCTTGTCCGGCTCGATCATTATCTATCTTTCTATTTCGCTTGTTCTTTTTCACCATCTTTTTCTTTTTACTTTTCCAATTTGGTTCGTAGGGATCATCATTCCAATAATCCTTCTTACGCCGAATTGTTTTGCCCATCTGATTGAACCACCCATGTTGATGCTAGTGCTGGCCATGCCTCTTCGAAGAGACCCTTAGTGATACCCTTAAAAGGCATCTTTTTATCCTTAATCGAAATGACGAGTTTAGCATCGTCAGGATCAAGAGATTCTAAAAATTGAACGAACTGTGTTTCTCTTTGAAAAGTTCTCATGTTTGGATACGGCCCTTTATCGATAAAGATACCGAACTTCCGTAGATTTGCATAGAGAGTTGCCTGACAGTCGGCTTCTTTCGGTTGTGGTTTGTACGGAGGAGTTCCTGTTGGTAGTACAAACTTTATATTTGGATTGAAGCACAGGTCAACAATATTTTCAAGAGCAATGTTATGATCCTTGCGCATAGCTTCTACTCTTTGCTTCTTTGTTTTAAGCTTAGATATTCTATCGAGTATCTCAGCGACTCCTTCTTTATAAGCCATCTAAAACTCCTGTATACAATCCATGAGATTTTTCATTCTTTTTGAAATAAAGTAATTGAAGATCTTCTCTCTACCATTCATTTTATAATCATTGAACATATCGAGTGTCTGAGTTTGAACCTCATCAGGAACATAGTCAAGGTCAACTAGTTGCTGATTTCGTTTATAACCACGCAGCATCTCTTCATTGCAGAACTCTTCGGGTGACATACCATTCCAAGCATCGATCTTTTTTGAAGCGAGTGGTCGTTGTCTTTTACCTACAATGAATACATCATCAGCAGATAGAAAATTAGGAACGCCGTCGCCGCGATCGCCCTTAAGTATGTGTTCATGGATATACCTTGCTGGGTTGCTACAATTTACATACTTCTTCTGCATAGGACTATACTGCTCAACGTTAGCATACTTTTGCAGTTGAACAAAGTCTTTATCAGATGAGAGTATTAATATAGGTTCTGCAGATCCGTTTTGAATACCAAGATGACCATACTCATGACAGAGAGATGCAATAATATCATCAGCTTCTGCTCGATCTATCTGCAATACTTTATAAGGGAAGTGTTCCTTAATGTCGTCGCGAATACCATTCAACACTTCGAAGATGGTGTGCCAATCAAGACCTGACTTTTCACGATCTTTTTTACGATGTGCTTTATAGTACGGAAAGATATCACGGCGCCAGTAGTTCTTGTCATCGCAACAAATAACAAGCTCACCGTATTTTTCACCAAACTTTCTGCGGTATAAACGCAAAGAATTTAGTACCATATGTCGAACAAGATCTTCCTCAATGGGATTATTCTTACCAACAATTTGCATCATCAGGTTTGATATCATAACCTGATTTAAGTCAACGAGTATCATGTCAATTCTCAGTTACATTCTATCATATATTTATTATACTTATATGAATAAGTATGTCAATAAATTATAGATCCTCGTCATCAAATTCTTCAACATTAATATCAAGAAGCTCAAGGGAGTCTTCTATAATTTCATGAAATGGATGATCGATATCGAGTGTTCCATAAAGTGTTGCACGTAAACTTTCAACACAGAATGAGAATCTTAAAACGAAGTTTTCTTCCCAAACATCAAAGCCATGCATTCCTAATTTATTGATAAGTTGCGTGCCATAATGATCTACAACATGATCGACATAAGTCTTTTTGTTTTTGAGAAATCTTTCTCCTAGCTCTTCTTCATTCTTTGGCTTTGGCATTGCACCAATATTGGGAAACTGAAGAACATTATTCGCTGTCATCTTGCTAGCACTCTGAGTAAGATAGTATCACTATTGATCCTACCGTTTGGTATCAGGCTTTCCTTACTATTTATCTCACCCATAAGCTTTTTCATAACTCGCTTTCCACCGCTGAGTACCTGTGGTAAAATCTCATCCGGCTTTCTCAGTTTCTTTTGAATAGACTCATCGGGATTATAACCCTGTAGAGTTGTACCTTTGACTGACAAACCGGATGGACCCATTGCTTGAAACTTCTTAAGCATACGATATTTTGTATTGAATACCCAGAGTTGATCAGCTCCTATAATATCAGCAGGATTGATGCTTACAATCTTGTACTCTTTGTTTTCTTGTTCAAACTTGAGATTCTTAATTTGCTTCTCCGTTGAGATCGGTTTCTTCTTACGAGTCTTGCGAACCGTCTTTTGATTAGAACCCCATGTCTCAGCGTCTCCAATGATACTCGCAATAAACTCTACGAACCTCTTGACCTCAGCTTTCTTCATGTGGCTGTAACCCTCATTGAGTTGTGGATCCATGCCACCCTGTAGCTCTAGAAGCTCAGTTAACAAGGGTTTGTAATATGATGCGATTGCATTTGATTGCTGTGACTTTACACCATTCTTCTGCAGCCAATCATACATTTTAAAGTCGGTCTTGTAACTCTCAAGTGTAAACCTATCTACCTCTCTTTCGATCTCTCCAATATATTCTGAGATCTGTTCCTTGATCCTCTCTTGAATCGATGCGACCGGTTTCTTTTCTTTAATCTCTTCTTTCTTTTCATCCTTGAGTTTCTTTGCTTCCTCAAGCATTTCATCTAACGAGTTGTTGAGATACTTCAGAGAGACATCAGGTATTTTCAAACCACAGGCTTGCATTCTTGCAAGGTAAGCAGCAGAAGAATTTACTTTCCAATCTGGTAACCTCTTGAGAATACGAACTTCCTTCTTATCTCTTGGATAGTTATTGAAAAGAAGTTTAGCCTTATCCTTAGCTTTATTGAAATAGTTATACCAGTTGTAGGCTGCGCCTATTCGAGAACGCAGATCCTCTTCAGATAATTCATCCTGATCCTCCCAAGTTGGTTCTGATCCCATGTACTTTTCGTCTAGGGATCGAGCAACTCTTGGTGCCTTACGTCTTTTACCGGATTTCAATAAGCTTGGTCGTCTAGCCATTATTTAACGCCTTCAATAAACTCGTCCACTCCGGTACTCTTGAATCCCATGAATAGAATGCATCAGCCCAGATCTTAGTAAAGTGTAACTTATCCTTGTGATGCTCGTCCCAGTACTGATCTATGACGACCTTAAGAAGACTTGCGAACACGTTAGCGTGTGAATTGAAGTCTTCATGCCACTGATACATATTCGCAAAATTACCAGCCGTCTCAGGAAGGCCGCAGTAGTTAGGGCACACGATTGCACAAGATGCACTCATAGCTTCCATCAAGGATATGCAGGATGTCTCCGGCCAGATGTTAGGATACGCAAATATATGAGCGCGCTTAAGATAATCACGTACGATATTGTTCTCAACCGATCCATGA
>VTLG01001424.1_pt1 | contig 12305 bp, 26 predicted proteins | sample 4694571 | NCBI WGS metagenome assembly VTLG01 (sample SAMN12604809, study PRJNA352737) | marine metagenome | biome: ENVO:00000447; feature: ENVO:00000209|ENVO:00000569|ENVO:01000036; material: ENVO:00002151; isolation source: viral sequences binned using virsorter ... | reverse complement strand
CAGTTGATGATGGAGTGTGGTCTAGAACAACGCCTCTTAACCCAGTTGATGTATCAATTAATTCACCAACATTAACATCTTTTAAGTATTTATATCCTTTAGCAGGTTTCCATTGTGGTTTATCAATCATCGCAGCTTTTGCAAGCTTGCGGGCTATTCCTATTTGCCTTTTCCTTTTCGTTTCTGGTTTCAAGTTCTTTTTCTCCTTTAATTATATCTTCTTTTATTTTAACAAAGTCCTTCCTTATTCTTTCATACATCTTAGCATCATCCCATTGTGTGAAATGTTCAGCTGCTTGTTGTGAATAAACTAGAGCGATTATAGCCCATTCTATTTCAGATTTAGTTAATTTAATTAATGCGGTTGATTCGTTCATTATCTCTCCTTAAAATTTTGAGGGTAGCCTTCTTGGGAGAACGAAGGGAGAGACGAGAGAGAGATTATATATTATCCAACTACCCTCGCCTCTAATTTACTTTTATCACATATAGTAATAAAAACCCTTTTTTCTTTTATTTAGAAAGGAACGTCGTCATCCAGTTCTTCAACTGTAAGGACTTCTCCATCCTCCCACTTTACAACAGTATTGACTTTAAAAGTAGCACGTTTCTCTTGTTGGTCCACAGGTAAATCACGAGTTTCCTTAGTGACATATTCTTGTCTCTTAGTTGTGACATAAACTGGTTGACCTACAACGTCTTCATCTTCAATAAGAACTAATTTCTTAATACCTTTATCGTCTTCACATTTAATGCCAAGATTTTCAAGTAATTGGAAATATCTATTGTTCTTGCTAGCTGAAGATGTATCTGTAAAGACAAAGAATCCATTATCGTATAGAACTTTATCTTTTAGATGTGTGCAGCTTACTTCTTTTTGAGTACCTCCACCATTAAAGACTGGGATTTTTTCTCCATCCTCGCCTCTTTTGTATTGGTATCCATCCATTTCCCACAGCTTTTGCTTAACATCTACCACTTCTGGTGCTACTTTGTATGTCATATTGACAACAATAGCCTCACCTGCTCTTGTAGCAACTTCTTTAGTAGTTAAAGATGTTACATGAGCTGGGTATGTTCCTTCTTCAGTTGGAACCCATTGTTGTGAAGGGTCGTATACTGCACCCTCTATTGCTTTTGCCATTATTACTCCTACTTATTGTTTGTTTTAGTTGTTGTGAATTTCTCTAGTAATTTGTTGTAGGCTGTTTGAAATTCTTCCATCTTCTTAGATGGTTTTGTTCCAGTTGAGCCACGAAAATATAACTTTGGTTCAACAAATTTACCATCAGCAGTTTTCATAAAACGCTTAATGGATGGTTTATTCTTTGCAACCAAGTTCTTATTTTCCATTTCAGCTAGAGCTTTCTTAGACAGTACTCCACTTTTTATTAGAGCATCTGTATCTTTCGCTGAGATTTTTCCCATTATTGTTCTCCTTTTATTCTATTTTGTATGTGAACATCCACCTTACTCTCGAAATCCTCAGGTTGAGGTAGTGGTTGTTCTTCTATTGTGAAAGTGTGAAATGATGGATTAACTGTTAAAGATGTATTCTCTTCAGTTTTAAATACCATCATTGGTTTTCCATTCAGAAGTTTAGTTCCTTTATAAACCACTCTTCTAAATTCTTTGCCATCATTAGTTCCTATTGTATAACACTCTTCTTCAGTTAAAAGAGCATCATCGTAACTACTATTCAGATTTCGCATTTAATTTTTCCCTTTCTCTCTCTAGTTTCAATAAAGATGAATTGTAATTTGCAGTATTTATTGCTTGTTCTTTGATTAAATCGTGTATCTGTTCTATTCTTTCTTCGCTTATATCTCCAGCTACTACAAGAATGTCATTTGCTTGTTCATCAGTTAATGATAAATCTTCAACCTGATTACGATATACATCATCTGCAATATTTAGGTACATATTAAATGCTTTTTTAATACAATCTGTATTAGCAGCTTTAACATCGTTACCTATATCTACAAATTCATTAGTGCCACGTTTCTTTTGTATTCTATGCGCAGCTACCATATCCGCTTTTCTCCATAATCCTTCATCGTACCAAGTTAAACGACCTTGTACAACGTACGCTTCGCTTCCTAGTACTTCAGTCTTTTCTATTGTCCAAGACCAGCCTGGAAATTCTTTATCTGCGACATCTCTCATGTAAGAAAATTCTACATAATCCAATCCCATTTTTTTCTTAATAAATGGTTTAGGTGTTTTTAATCTAGATACTTTCTTATGTTTGTTAGTTATTGCCTTTCTTACGGCATCAGTAGCTTGCAACATTTGCTCATCAACTACCATTACCTCATTCTTATTGCTCATTATTACTCCTTATCTTTTTTTGTCTGCTAATGTACTAGGGCAGATACTATAGTATTGACAGTACCTACATTCCCAGTCTTGCATAGGAACACCATAAGATATTTGAGGTATGAGTTCATCTTCAAAAGATTTACCCATATCTTCTTTCATCTCATGTATTTCTATCCAATATTCCAAAGCTTTGTCTATCCACTCTGGAGACACCAGCTGTTCTCTCATTTGTGATGTATTTTTATTATACCACAAGAGATACATATTAATTCTATCTGGTTCATACTTATGTCTTATCCCTAAAGCATAAGTCCCCAATTGAAGTTTGTAATTTAAATCAGAATCAGCAACTCTATTTTGTTTTCTACCAAACTTAGTAGTCCACTTATAAGCAGCTGCAGTTTTTAAATCATATAGATTAAACTCAACAGTATTATTAATGCTGTCCACTGTCTTTTCACCAGCATCAAAAGTTCCAGTTACTTCCAATTGTTCTAATTTAATTTTCTCTTCAATGTGAATACTTCTAGTGATTGGAGCATCTTTAGATTGCATACCTGCTAATGTGTCTTGGTATGATGACAATGCTTTTTCAACATCATTATGAACTATTGTTCCAAGTCTTAGTATTCTATATGAATTACCATCTTTTTCATCTGACGGAAAATCATAATATGAATACATTTGTTTTCTTAAACAACTACCTGCAGAAGACGCATGAAAGACATTTTTGTCTCTCTCTCGTAATGAATCTTCTTGCTTTAGGTAGGCATTATAGATGGCTTCTATATCCATTTTTCTCTCCCAAAATGTATCGTAAATTTAATAATATCAAGGTTTACAGTCAATCGAAATATAGCTGGCGTTGAGGCTCTGGGTAGACTTACACAACTACCAGCTTATATTCCGTGCTCGGGTTGAGCAAATTTAACAAATACTAAATCCACCTGATTGCTTACAGAATTGTGCAAATTCTAAAACAGTGTCCGCTTCAAATGGATAATGCGTTTCCCATCTTTCTCTTTCACCTTCTCCTTGACATCCATTACATTCTCCTTTAACATTTTCATCGTCTCTTTGTCCAGTTCCATCACATATTGTACATTTTTCTTTATCCAATCCCTTTAGATAAGCTTCTCTTTCTATTTGATGCTTAAGAATAGTCCCATCATAATACAAATTTTCTAACCTATCACCAATACTTAGAGCTTTGTTATGGTCTATTTCATGACCATCATTATATGTACCTTTTTCCATATCTTCTTCTGTCAGTATATCATCACATACATGACATACATAATCCCATAATGGCCTCCAATACCATACATTTGCTCTAAAATAATCACCGGGGTTTTCCATGTTCCATTTTTCCATTGCCTCAAAATACTCTACAGAAGCACCTTCCACCTTTTTCATTTCTTTCCATTGCACCCAACCATCTTCATTATACCATTTTGTTATAGCTTCAGGTTTAGGTGTGTTTTCTTGTGGGTTTAATCCACTTAAATCAAATCCCATGTCTCTCTCCTTTTATGTTAATCTATTAATTCGTCTAGTACGTCATTCATTGTCTCATTTAATATGTCTACTTTTTCTTCTATTCTATGAAGTCTCCATAAATGACTAATCTGCAATGCTAACATCATAAGCATTGTGAACTCCCAATATGGAAAATACTCTGTACTAAATAAAACTTCCCAATAATATCTCATTTATGATACTCCTTTTTTATTTGTTTCCAAATCTTATTTATTTCGTTCTTGCCAATACTTCTTTTTTTTAAAGCATCTTCTCTTCTCATGTATGTCATAGGTACGTCAGATAGATTGTATGGCCTTCCGTATAAATCTACAAAAACTTCTTCATCTAACCATTCTTGTTTAGTCATTATTTGTTTCCTCTTCTGCAAATACTAATTGCCATTTATATTTATTTGCTACAAACTTTAATAATGCTTGAATGTAATAGACATCATCAGATTTAAGTTCTTCTAATCTGCCAGTATCCATAAAATAATCAAAGGCATCATCTATTTGTTTTTTACTTACTTTATTCAACATTATTCTTCCTCCTCGTATTCATCATCTTTATTATAACTCTTCATCCATAAAGACAACATATCCCTTGCTTCTTCTTTTGACATTTCAAATCTTTCTACAAGATATGGAGTAGCTCCAAACATGTTAGTTTCTCCAGATTGTCTTAATTCATCAAGATATAAAAATACCTCATTTTCATAATGACTTAAGTAACTGTAATCTTTCTCAGCTAGAGTTATTTTAATTGGTTCTTTTTTTATTGCTATCATTCTCTCTCCTTGCAAATTTATTGGGGTGTTTGTCATCCTCTTTTTTTAAAACCTTCTTTTCAAAAAATTCTATCAAAAAAAGGCAAATATGACGCCAACCATACTTTCAGATTTACACCCCAAATTATTTATGGTTTACGATGGTCTGGCATTATTTTAATTCTTCCATGAGGAATCACTACAACTGTCACCCGACCTTCAGTATATACATCTAATACTAAATCTGGAACACTTTTTTTAAGTTCTTTAATTGTTACCATTCTTGTCTCCTTTTATTTCTACTTCATACCAGAATTTATAACCACAATCATCATCATAAAATGAATGTTCTTTTATTTTTGAATTACTATTAACTTGAATCCTCAACAAATCATTTTTAGAAATGTGTTTGTAGTATCCTATCATCAATCCAATATTCCCATTACTTCTTGTTTGAAATTCATAATTCGTATATCCATATAACCTTAACAATAATTCTATCTTTTTCAATTCTTCTCTTTCAAATACATTTGACAATATCCAATCAGATTTAGGAACAATTGGAGATACTAATCTATTAGTAATAGAACATTTTCTTTTTTCAATCGTTTCAAGCAATCCATCTTTCTTTAAATCATTTACTCTCCCACTGACAGCATTTATCTCTATCCCTGTAATTGTTTTTATTTCCTGTAAAGATATTCCTTTGCCATCATAATGTTCCATATTGCAATAATTTTTTATTGCTTCCATAATAACATTTTTTTGGTTACCAGACACACCTTCTTCATTTATTTGTTTGTATGCTAATTTACTTGTTGTTGTAGGCATTTAAATCTCCTCTTGGTTTTTTCTTTCATCTTCTAATAAAGCATCAGTATCTTTATCTTCAGTTATTACTGGAACATCTTTATCATTATTTTTAAATAAATTATCATATCCTTTTACCCATTTCAATGCTTGTATCCATCCCTGATTTACTGCTTTTGCTTCTATATTAAAGTCAGTATATTTTCTTTCTAAACATTCCGTAAGTTTTATTTCTATATCATCTTTATGTTTTGGAAATAGTTTTTGTTTACTCATTTTGTTTTCCTTTTTTAATGTATTTTTTAATATAATCATATAAATTGCCTGACCATTGGTAATATTCTACATCAGTATGATGAGGTTCTTGACTGTGTAAATGATAATATTTATGTGTCATCTTTAATACAGTATGATTTTGTTTTAGTTTGATTGGGTCTTTTCCTAATTCTATTGTTAATTTGGAATGACCTTGACTGTTGTTAATTCCTTTGCATACATATCCAAGACTTATATAATCATAATGCTCATAATCTGGATTGTCTTGTATTTGTTTTTGAGATAATCCTCCAGTTATGTTTAATACTTGTTTTAACATTATTCTTCCTCCTCATCATACATTAATATTGATAATCCGTACACAAACACACCACACAATACAGATAATACTATTACATTCAATGCAAACTCTTGTACCATGTTCATGATTACTCCTTATTATTGTTATTATTGTTAAAAGATAGGGCATTGCCATGAAGTAAGGACGATGCGGAGGTCCACTTCTTATACTTGTAGTTGTGGGTATAAGATGACAATGCCCATAAAATTGTGCAGCCGCTCCCTGCAGAGGAACGTGGGGCGCTAGATTACAAAACCCAACCTACATCACATAGGTGCTGCAAATTCTAGAGCCACATTTTGGTTACAAGGTAGTGGCAAGCCTAAGGCACCTTAATATCTTTTTTATAAACTCTAGAGACATTTGTTTTTTCATGGTCAAGTCTAAGAACAGTTAATGAATCAGTATCTTTAACCTCTTCCACGATATATTTAATTAATAGTTGCAATTCATCAAAACAACTCTCACTTGCTAATGATGTGAATGTAAACTGTTCACTACCATTATGATGTATTTTTATTTGTGCGAAAATGCACCTCCTTTATTGTTAAAAAGTTTGGGTTCAATTGAAATAGCCGTCGCTATCTTTATTTTTTATACAGGCTCGCTGAACCCACTAGACGAGGCGACATAGAGAAGACACCTGTTAAGTATTCATCCCATTATAACTAGAACTTTATTAAATCTTTCATGACTATGGTCTTCAACTTTATCTACTTCATCAACCCAAAAGTCCTGACCACAACATTCACAAGTCATACTGTCAAATAAATATCCAGTTTCTTTAAAGAAAATATCTTCAATTTTATCCCAATCATCACATATGATATAGATATAATCGTATTCGGATTTCTTGTAACCACCACCACAAGTATCTTGTATTTTGTAAATGAATTTATACTCCTTTTCTTTTAATTATTTCAATAGCTCTATCAATAGTTACCATCATCATATATCTAGCATCAGAATCTCCTCTGACATAATCAAATGCAGTCTTCATACTTTTAATCAAATCTTTCATCTTTCTGAGATTCTTAAGAACTTCTTCATCAAACATAACTTTGCCACCTAACCCACAAGTTAAACAAACACATCCTAACTCTGGGAACTCATGCGCGTGATTAATTTCTTTATCACCACAAGAACATTCATGATTTGTCATAACAACCTCCTAAAGTTTAAAAGAGCAAGACATTCCTAGCCATTGCGTATCGGCATCCCTATATCAAGTATAGCCGTAACTAGTAACTTATCATTGATAAGACGACCTTGCTCTTATAATTATTTCACAGTTAATGCCCAAGTTGATACAAATATGGAAGATAATATCCCTAATATTGTATGTTATTGTAGTATTGTTCTCAGATGCACTTACACACTGCACCAACTCAGGCACACTACACACATATTATAGTAATAGTGTATTAAAAATAATAAAAGGGGGAATAAATCCCCCAGTTATTATACTCCTTCCTTAGTTTTAAGAGGTTCAACAGGCTCCTCTTCAGCGAGGATTGAAGGTAAACCAAGATTAATACAGTAATCATTAATAGCTCTCATTCGAGTGTTGAAATCCAACGTTAGCTCTCTGATGCCCGGTATAGGCATATTGAAAGTGGTATTCCAACCTTTCTTAGTATTCGCTGTCTTGAGCTTATTAAGATAACTACTCTTGACTGCGGCTACAGCCTCTCTCACTTCTTTAGGGTGAGAATGCTCAGATGACTTTTTATCATCCTTTTTCCATGGTGCGTCCATATTATGTCTCCTTTTATGGATTGTTAATTAATTATTAATAATAATAATCAAAATGAAAAATAACGAAAAAGTTATTTATGAAATCCCCCATATAGGGGGTATCTAATGGGAAAAAGGTTAAGTATCAAAATCCTACAATTTTTTTAGTAAATATAACTTGGGCAAAGTTGACAAATGTATTAGATTTAAGGGTGGTAGGGTAGGGAAAAAAGAAATGTATAAAAAAAATATGGCTGATTTTATAGAAGAGTTGTCGGATTTACCACTAAAAACGCAAGAAGCAGTGTTAAAGAATCTTTCTGAACAAATGATACCTTTAGAAATAGATGGTAATATATTTATGGTGCATGAGAATGTATCTAAGTTGATAGATAATTTGGTCCTACAAATAGAAGAATTAAAAAAACGAGAGAGTTCTGATTGGCAGAGAAAAGAGTAATTAAAGGCGTTTCTCATTACGTCTATGAAGATTTAGACGAATTTCAAAAAGACCATCCTAATACAGTCGTTCATCCAGATTGGAGAAAGGCGAATGAAGGAGACTGGGTTCGTTCTGATGATGACAGGATAGTGCAATTACTAAAAGTATCGAATGATGTAAAACATCACTCAGATAGGAAGAATTATAAATTTGCAAAAGGGTGGGTAAGGACTGTTGTTGGGAGCTTCCTTAATAGAGAAAATGTAAAAATGGATACAGACTTTGATAATCATCCTAACAGATATACATTCTCCACCAATATAAAGAATACTTCTGAGCGCGTTTATAAAAGAAAAGAACCAACCAATAAAGAAAAAGAATTTGCAACAAATGTTGTAGTGGGTATGGGAGCTGTGGATGCGTATAAAAAAGCATACTCAGAAATGTCCAACCAAAAAGCAAGAAAAAAGGCAACAGTTCTATTAAAACAGGAAAGAGTAATGAAAGAAATAGAAAAAGGTGTATTAGATGTAGCAAAAGGATTGGGTATAGACCATGAATATATACTCAGTAAATTAAAAAATCTTGCAGATTTTAGTGAAGATGACAATATCATACTACAATCCACAAAAGAATTAGGCAAGATTGTTGGAACTTCAGGCAATACCATTAAACAAAAAGAAATGGGACTATTAGGTGTGTTTCAAGGTTTTTCACCTGAACAATTAGAAGGGGCTTCAAGAACAGAACAATTATCTGAAAGCAGTAAAGAAATAAAATCCGAGGAATAAAAAATAAAGGGGGAAATAATGAGTATAGGCGATGATATTAGAAAAGATGTTGATGGGAATATAGTAGGATGCCCACATTGCGGAGCTAGGTCAATTCATAAAAGTGGGTTTTTATATAGGGCAAATACTAAAAAACAACAATGGAAATGCACAGCTTGTGGAAGAAAAACTGTATCTCCTACAATATTAGAAGAAAGTGAATTTAAAGTAAAGGATATTGACCCAGACCATATACCAATAGAAGAATTAATAGAGCATAGACAAAAACAATACAAACAAAAAGCAATATCCAAAAAAAGTAAAAAACTTGTAAGAATAGATATTAATGTAGAAGGCCCTATAGGAATTGCTCATTTTGGTGACCCTCATGTTGATGATGATGGGACAGATATATCGCAAATACTTCATTACATGAATATAATAAATAATACAAAAGGAATGTTTGCTGGTAATCTTGGAGATATACAAAATAATTGGATAGGGAGGCTCTCGTATCTCTATGGTCAACAATCTACCTCTGCAAAAGAATCATGGAGGTTGACTGAATATTTTGTAAATAAATTAAATTGGTTATATCTCGTAGCTGGCAATCATGATGTATGGAGTGGAGATGGAGACCCTTTAGATTTTATTATGAGAGACCATAAGGGATTATATGAAAAGTGGGGAGCAAGGATGAAACTTGTATTTCCAAACGGAAAGGAGATAACAATAAATGCGAGGCACACTTTTAAAGGTAATTCTATATGGAATACTGCTCACGGCGTTGCTCGTGCCGCTCAAACTGGTTGGGCTGACCATATTCTTACTTGCGGACATACTCATGTTTCTGGTTATCAGGTGATAAAAAACCCAGCTAGCGGCCTTATAAGTCATGCATTGCAAGTAGCTTCATTTAAAATAATGGACAGTTATGCAGATAAATTAGGATTGGATGATAAGAATATATTCAATTGTCCTGTTACCATTATTGACCCTAGATATGACGATGATGACAGTAGATTGATTACTACAATATTCAACCCAGAGAAAGGAGCTGAATATTTAACATATCTTAGAAAAGATTATGCTAAATTAAATAATGAAAAATCTTGATAAATTCGTATATAATGCTAAGTTAGTAAGAGTGGTCGATGGAGACACATGCGATGCTATGATTGATTTAGGATTTGAAGTATGGGTTAAAAAAAGAATAAGGTTTGCTGGCGTAGATACTTGGGAATCAAGGACAAGGAACAAAGAAGAAAAGAAAAAAGGATTAGAAGCAAAAGCTTATACTAAAGAAATGCTAGAAAGTTCCGATAAAGGTAATTTTACTTTGAAGTCATATGGAACTGGGAAATACGGCAGGGTGCTTGGAGAGATATTCATAAAAGGAGAAGATGTCAGTCTTAATCAATTATTAAAAGAAAATGGTCACGCATATGAATATGATGGAGGTAAAAAGAAAAAATTCAATGAGTAAAAAAAATAAATCTCCATTTCATATAAAGCATAATTATAAAAGATTTAAATCTACTAATGGATATAAATTTTGGGCAAAAGATAAAACAGATGCAATGGATTATTGTAATTTAATGAACTGGGTATTGGGAGGACTTGATGAAAAAAAAGAAAACGTATAGTAAGCATGACCTTAGAAGAAGAATAGAAGATATAGATATGACATTATATTATATTGCAGATAGATTAAAAAAAATAGAAGTTGTATTTAATGATTTTGTTGAAATGACAAAACAAAGTAAAAAATTAGAAAAATATTTAGATAAAAAGTATAAACAAAAAGATGAATGAAAATGGCAAAAGATTAAATCTTTTTCCTCAAAAAAGAAAAAAAAGTAAAGTATCAAGTAATCAGGCTTTTGATATGATGGAATCGGTTGCAGATAAGTCTTCTGTTAATTTATTAAAAATTGGTGAAATAGATAAAAGTACTAAAGGAATACATAATGCATTAATGGCTGCGGGCATGACACCTGGATTAGGTAATATTGCTGATTTAGCAGATGCTACTCTTTACGCATTGGAAGGTGAATTTGGGGAGGCTGCATGGTCTGCCGCGGCTGCTATTCCAGTTATAGGGCAAATGGTATCTGGAAAAAGAGCTTTAAAAGCTGCAAAAGCAGCTGGAGAAGAAATGGTTACTTTATATAGAGGAGTAGATAAATGGTTTCCTGGCGAGATGGTAAAAAGTGGGAAGTTTAAAGGAGGAGGAGCCCATTTAACAGGTAAAATAAGTGGGAAGACACAAGGTTCAAAGGATTATATACGAACTTCACATAGTAAAGCAATTGGAGAAGATATTGCAGACGATGCGATATGGTTAACAGATTTAAAAGATGTTGCAAAAAAATATTCTAAAATGCCACCAAAAGGATTTGAAGAACTTTATAAAAGAAAAGGAGTAAAGTCTGGATTTTTACTTGAGTTTGAAGTACCTAAAAGTTGGATAAAGAAAAAAGGCATACCTCTTTATCAATCCACTGAAAGGTATGAAGGAAATAAGAAAACAGTAAAAGAGGGATTGCAATATGTTTTTCAAGAAGGTATCCCTAAAGAATTTTTAAAAAAAGTACATAAGTGAATATTAATTCACAAAATGTATCAAAAGCTGAAGAAGCCTTACAATTAGCATATAAAGACCTTATATCATTTGGAAAACTTTTTCTTCCAGATGATTTTATGCGAAGCGAGACTCCTTTCTTCCATTACGAAATAGCAGATGCAATAGATGATAGGAATGTAAAACAAACTGCTATTATTATTCCACGTGGTCATGGAAAGACTGTCCTAACAAAAGCATCAATCATCAAAGACTTTGTATTTGCAACAAAGGATAATTTTTTATTTTATGCTTGGGTTTCTGCTACACAAAAGCTTAGTGTTGGTAATATGGACTACATTAAACATCATCTAGAGTTTAATGATAGAATAAAATATTATTTTGGTCCAATGCGAGGTAGGAAATGGACAGAAGAAGATATTGAGCTTACGAACGGCTGCAAACTTATTAGTAAAAGTAATGTCGCAGGAATCAGAGGAGGAGCAAAACTCCACAAAAGGTACGACCTTATCGTTCTTGATGACTTCGAGCATGAAGCAAACACCATCACAAAAGAAGCTAGGGATAAGAATGCTAATCTGGTTACCGCTGTGGTATATCCTGCTATTGAACCTCATACTGGTCGGTTGCGTGTTAATGGTACTCCCGTACATTATGACTCTTTCATTAACAATCTTATTAATAATTACAGCAAGTCTCAAAAAGATGGAAAAAAGTTTTCGTGGCGCGTTATTACT
>VTLG01004900.1_pt1 | contig 12306 bp, 12 predicted proteins | sample 4694571 | NCBI WGS metagenome assembly VTLG01 (sample SAMN12604809, study PRJNA352737) | marine metagenome | biome: ENVO:00000447; feature: ENVO:00000209|ENVO:00000569|ENVO:01000036; material: ENVO:00002151; isolation source: viral sequences binned using virsorter ... | reverse complement strand
GAACCAGTAGGTGAGAGCACTCGCGAGTATATTGACAGGCATAAAGAATTAAGTAATCTTAGAAAAGGTATGAGAAAACAATTAGGTGGCGATTATGATTCTTGGTGGGATAAAAATATAACACAAACTGAGAAAGCTTATCATAAAGGGAGAGGAATGTTTATGGATGTGGATGAAGCTGTTCGTGGTGAATCTGATGTTAGAGTTGCCCCACTTGATGTTAGAGATTTAGTTGCAACTGTTTCTCAGGCTACTCAAACTCCTAGAGCTAAAAGTGACTTTTATGAGGGCATGTATCACGATGATGCTCTTAGGCGAAAACATAATTATAATATTGATACTGGTCATCCTAACAGACTTTTCGAGGGTGAATTAAGGACTTGGGATGATATAGGTGGGCAGCGTCGTTCCCACCCAAGTAAAGAACTTGGAGAAGAATATTTTCGAGATTTTAGAATAGAAGAAGCAGGATATTAAAAAAGGAGTAGTATATGTTTGGTGGTGGTGGTTTAGGTAAAAAGATGGCTGGAAGTATGAAGCAGTTTCGTAATAAAGCAAAACCAGGCGGTTCAGTTGCTGGTGGAGCGTTTAAGAAGAAAATGGAAGGCATGCAAGGCCTTAATGCTATGGATAGAATTAAAGCTATCATGGGCCAGCAAGACGGTGGCGGTTTATTTGGTATGCTTGGGCAACGTCAAGGACAGGGTGAAGGTCCATTTTCTGGGCTTGCTGGAAAAATTGGTGGAGGCATGGATCTTGAAAGAGGTCAAGGCCCATTTTCTGGGCTTGCTGGAAAAATTGGCGGAGCATTTGGTTTTGGACAAGGTCAAGGACAGGGACAAGGAATGTTTCAAGGTCCTCTTGGCGGTATGATGTCAAAAGCGTTTCCAAAGATGGCTGCACATATGCAACAAGGTGGTGACCCTACAGGTGTTGGCGGTGGTGATCCTACAGGAGTTCAGGCTCAAGGAAGAGGTCCTTTAGGTAGATTAATTAATGAAAGAGGTGAATCTAGTGTTAGTATTGGAGGGCAACAAATGCCTGAACAAGATTTCGCACAATGGTATGGAAGTAGACCACAAGGTCATTTCACAAATATGAATCCTAATGATTCTGGTTTGTCTCCAATGGATTCAGCTGGGCATCAAATATGGAGTGGTGAAGTTAATGACCCAATAACAAATGCAATGTACAAAAGAAGACCAGGGAGAGTATGGTAGAGGAAACAGATAATATAGATCCTATAGTTTTAAAGTTAATGGAATTATTGCCATTAGCTGGTCTTATGGGTCGTTTTAAAAATTCTGCAGCAAAATCTAAACCTAAAGACGGACCAGATGTGTTGGATGTGGCTCCAGAATTATCTTCTGATAGTGAAGGTCTTCAAGTTCATGTTCAAAAATATAAAAATGTAAATGGGCCTGAATATGTTAGAAAAGTTGGAGAAGTTAAGGTTAAAGAAATTGATGGAGATACTATAACTAATGAAATCTTTAATGAAATTGGAGACTTTGATTTACGTGCAGAACAAGTACCTAACAAATCTAAAAAAACAAATATACCTTATTAATGGGCAAAGTTAGAACACTTTCACCTCAAGAGGCTTTAAATCTAGTTAGTGACGCTTCTAGAAAATGGGGGGCTAACCCTAACTATTCTGAAGATCCTACTTATCAGTCAGAAGGTGGAAATAATGGTGCCGCTTCATATGGGAAGAGATTTTATTGGAGACACCCAGAAGCTAATGCTTATGCTGTTGGAGGTAATTGGACCTTTGATAGCGGTTCAACTACAATAACACAAGGTACTGCTCCTTCATCTCTTCCAGTTGAAGGGCAATATGTTAAAGGAACAAACATACCTTCAGATACACGAGTTGTTTCAAGGTTAAGTGGAAGTAAGTTTACTATTGACAAAGCAACTACTGGGGCAAATAATACTGATGGTAAGTATTATGATCCAAATCCCCATGATGATTCTGCTACCTTTCATGTAGATGTATCTAATTCTAGTTGGGTTATGGCTAGGTTTGCTACGATGATGCAAATTAGTTTCAGCAGTTCTGAACAGGATATAAAAAAAATACGAGAAGGAGATGCTAGTGATAAGAAGCATTGGAGTGATGTTGCTGCTGGCTCAAGCCAAGAAGGTGATCTTCCTATTATTGCTGGGGTGTACAGATTTTTAGTCCCAAGAGGTTTGGGGGACAAAGTTTATTTTAATTTTAAACCTTTTCTTCCATGGCATAGTACAGCTTATTATTGTTATATATTAACAGAAGAGGGTCCAGTTGTCTAGTATAAATTTATTAACTCCAGAAGAAGCTTTAAATGCTAGAACTATTAGTTCTGGAGCATGGGACGTTCAACCTATGAAATCTTGGTTTGATAAGGATCCAAGTGATACGGCAACAACTGGACATTTAGATGTTTCTGATACTACTTTAATATCAGTACAATGCGGTGATCCAATGTGCATTTCTTTTGACAATCCTTTAGCCAATATACTTGAAGATCCTAATTTTGATACAGATACAGCAGCAAGTACTACTGGAACATATTGGACAACAGGAGCTGGTTGGGTTATATCTGGAGGCAAAGCAACGTATAGTGGTTCAACTTATCAATTTTTAAAACAGCTTGTTTCATTGCCTGCAAATCATAATGCTCTCTTAGAATATGATATTGGTTTCGAAGAGGGTGGTCCTCTTGTTCCTTGTGTAGATGGATGGATACATGAAGAAAGTGTTTGGTTAAATGAGGGGGGAGTTGGGTCTGTTTTTTTACAAGACGGAGAAGATAGCTCTATGGGTCTTAGAATATACGCAGGTTCTCAACCTACTAGATGGAATGGATCTATAAATTATCTTAGATTGCTTCCTGTTCCTCAAATAAATAAAAGCACAGCTTTTGTATTACACCCAGGGCAGTATCAATTACAAGTTCCTCAAGGATTAGGGGATAGAATTATATTTAGCTATCTACCTTATAGAGAACCTACAGATAAACAAAGGTTATATATGAGAATAGTGAGGCATTAATGGATAGAATGCATATGTTTACTCCGCAAGAAATATTAAATATTCCAGTATCAGGAGTATGGACGCCATTATTAGCAGCTCAATCAATTGGTAGTGCAGGATTAGGGACAAATTCTTGTAGCGTTAAAGTAGAAGGCTATAACCAGATTGGGTTTACAGTATTTTTTGATGGAATAACGCCAAGTAATATAACTGTTGTTTTTGATAACTTTGATTATCAAAATGGTGGTGGAAATATACACAACGACCATAATATGAAATTGGCAGCAAATCAGACTTATACTTTATCTGTGCCTAAAGGTGCTAAATATTTTAGTATTAGAACTTCTAGCACAGCATATGATGTTAAACTTTGGGTTGTGGGAATGTAATTATGGGAAAATTAACAAAAAGATCAGATGAGCAAGCTTTAAATTCACTTGTTCCAAACAAATGGGAAGCTATAAGGACGGTTTGGGGAAGTGCTGCTGAAACAGGTCCTCCTGAAGTTATAGATTTCTCAGAATCTAATGATGCTAACGTAGCTGTCAATCTGGATGTTACAGATACTAGACAGCTTTTAATATATGCATTAGGGCACTGGGTCTATACTTTTACAGATGTCGCTACACCTATAGGTTATAATGGTACGTGGCTAGATGCTGGAGGGGAATACTCTGTATATGCTGATACTTCTAATCTTGAGCGTGGTGGTAGAGCTCAATGGATGATTAGTAATAACCATAGCATTATTGTTCCTTCAGATGCAAAATTTTTTAATTATAGACCTGCTTATTCAAGCGGGCATATGAGAACTATAATAGTAGTTAAAACTTAGAGGATAAAATGGATTTACATAAGCATACAGTTAACGAATTGTTAAATATAAGTGGTGGAGCCAATAGGTTTGAAGAGTCTGATAAAATTTATATAAACATGCCTATACCAGATGGCGCAGAGCTTATAACTGATGATAATGATAGAGATACTTTTTCTAGCCATAATTGGGTTAAGTATGGAACTAGTGCTAATGATCCAGATGTTTTTAGAGGAGACTTAAGGTTTGTTAGTACTGGGGTAGCTTATAATCAAGGTGTTCAACTTCCTATTGCAAATTTAACAGGACCAGATGGAACTAATAGTATTGAAGTCGGAACAACGTATTACTTGGAAGTTAATTTAGATACTACATCTGGATATGCTACTCCTGCACTTAGATGTGGTTTAGGAGGTTCTTATGAAGTGCTTAGAGCTCAAGATGGCGATCCAAATGATGGCACTATTAATACAACAGCTCAAGTATATAGAGCAACTATTACTCCAGTAAATAATACTGAAGGTTTATTAATTTATCATGAAAGTTCTGATAATGCTTCAAATGGAACAACAAGAGTTGTTATGACAGATTTTAGTTTAAGGATGACTCAAGACACTACTGACACACGACATTATGAGGTTTCTGGAAAGAAACATGTTCAAATATATACTGATGCTGGTGGAACTATATACAGTTTTTCAACAACCCCAAAAGATATATCAGGAACAAGAGGTGCTAATGGTAGTGGGTATGGTAATAATTTGATTACAAACTCAGATTTTGAGAGCTCAAGCGGAGCATGGGATTTAAAATATGAGGGTGGAAGTGGTAGTAGTGCTACTTTAGATAAAGCTAATACATCAAGTCCAGTATCTGGAAGTAAAGATATGAAGTTGGTTAATAGTGAGGCTAATAAAATAGCTGCTGCTAGAAGTAATTCACTTACCCAGAGCGGCAGAGATATGAAATCTTATGGGACATATAGAGTTTCTTTTAAATATAAAACTAATTATGATGGTGGTAATCAACCTGATCCGATGCAGCTTAGGATTACAACAGCAGCTAGAGGAGGAAGTGGCAATGACCCTATGTCTCCAATAATTCCATGTAGCACAACTCCACAAATTATACATAATGAAAGATTTGATGCTGGTACTGAAGCTAATGGTAATATTGCCAGTGGTAATGATACGCTTTATGGATATAAAGTTCATAATGGTACTGGTAACACAATGGATTTAACTGACGGAGTGTTAACTTTTACATATAATAATATAGATACTCATCAATATATTTGGAATAAAGGTGATGACCTTGGTGATGTTTATCAAATGCAACCTGGAGAAACATATTTAGTAAGAGTTGTTATAGACTCTGTAAGCGGAGATCAATATCCTAAATTTGAACTTGGTGGCGGATATGGAAATAGGACAGTAGGAACAACTGCTGGAACTTATGAGTTTTTATTTGCTTATGATGAAGCTATTCAGCAACATATGATTGATAATGATTCACCAGTAGGACCTAAAGCTGCGGTACTAGCAAGAAGATATGGGTATACTGGGACTTTTGCAATAAGCCATTTTTCTGTGACGCTACATTCTACTGATAATAAACCTTATAAATTAGATTTAAACGCAACAAGTACAACAGAAGAGGTTTTTTATTTTCAAACAGCGCACGAAGATGGAACTCAATATTTAAATTTTTGTATAGATAATACTGGTTCAACAGATTCTGAGTTTCAAGTTGACGATATAAGGATAGATGAGGTAAATGGATACAGGCTTGAGTGGAGCACTAATGATTTATCATTACCTGGACATAGTGGCGTTTATCTTATTCCAGTTCCAGATTTAGGAGAAACGGTTTATTTTAATTTTATAAACGACAGGAGCCATATGAAAAATAAAATTATAGCTCATAAATTATAAGGAGAAAAGATGTTTGGAGGAGCAATAACAGGAATAGCAGATACAGGTTTAGGTAAAACAAAAGGTGTTATTACTTTAACAGCTAATGCTACATTAAGCATGGAGGATCATAACGATACTATTATATTAGTAAATCATGCTAGTAATGTAACTGCAATAGATCTGCCTGCTGTAGCTGACGCTCAAGGTATGCATTTTACATTAATGATGTCTGCAGCTCTTACTGCTGATTGTGTTATAGATGCACAAGCAAATGATAAAATAAGATGTTTTCAATTCAATGTAACAGATACTGCGGCAAATATTGGAGTATGGACAGAAGGTAGATATTTAACATATGATGAAAGTACGGGTGCTACTGGAAATGGAAATGTCGGAGATAGAATTGATGTTATTTGTGATGGTACATATTACCATGTGATCGCATTCTGTAAAGATAGCGGTACTTGGGCAGCGGCTGATTAAGAATAGGAGATAATAATGGCTAATAAAAAGAAGAAAAAGCCAAGCAAAAAGAGAAAGCCAAGTAAACCAGGTTATGGCAAATATTAATAAACATAATGTTTCTAAGATGGAAGATGAGTTACGGCTTGCCCACAATGACTTAATAGCATTTGGCAAGCTGTTCTTGCATGAAGATTTTATGAGAAGTGAAACTCCATTCTTTCATTATGAGGTAGCAGATGCTGTGTCAGATTTATCGGTTAGACAGTTAGCTATTATACTACCTAGAGGGCATGGCAAAACTGTATTAACTAAGTGTAATATACTGCATGATTTTGTGTTTACTAAAGAGCCGTTATTTTATGGTTGGGTGGCTGCTTCTAGTAAAATATCTGTGCCTAACTTGGATTATATTAAGTATCATTTAGAGTTTAATGAGAGAATAAAATATTACTTTGGCGATTTAAAAGGAAGGAAGTGGACAGAGGATGATATCGAGCTTAAAAACAATTGCAAACTTATTTCTAAGTCCAATCTATCTGGTATTCGTGGTGGGGCTAAGCTTCATAAACGTTATGATCTTATTGTTCTCGATGATTTTGAAGATGAGAATAATACGATTACACCAGAAAGCAGAAGTAAAATATCCAACCTCGTTACTGCTGTCGTCTTTCCTGCACTCGAACCGAAGACAGGTAGATTAAGAATTAATGGAACACCAGTGCATTACGATGCATTTATACAAAAGATTCTAGTAGGGCATGAACAAGCTAAAAAACAAAAAGAAGATTTTAGTTGGAAAGTAATTACTTATAAAGCTTTACAAGAAGATGGAACCCCTTTATGGCCTTCATGGTTTGGTCATAAAGAAATGAAAAGAAAGCAGAAGTTCTACCAAGATAGTGGAACTCCTCAGAAATTTTATCAAGAGTACATGATGGAGGTACAAAGTGAAGAAGATGCAATATTTACTAGAGACCATATTAAGTTTTGGGATGGTCAGTTTACAAAAGATCAAGAAACTGGTTTGGCTTTTATTATACCCGATGGAGATGATCCGAAACCGTGTTCAATCTATGTGGGTGTCGATCCCGCTACAGATTCTGCTCGCAGGGATTCTGATTTCAGTGTTATACTGGCTATTGCAGTAACACCAGATAATAATATCTATATTTTAGATTACATAAGACAAAGGTCACTTCCTGTTTTAGGTATTCCAGGTATGGATAAAAAAGGTATAGTCGATTATTTATTTGATTATGCTAATTTTTACAAACCAACGTTGTTTACTATTGAAGATACGACTATGAGTAAACCAGTGTTTCAAGCTATTCGTGCTGAAATGAGAAGAAGGAATCAATTTAATGTTCCTTTCAAAGAAGAGAAACCTGGTAATCGTATGTCTAAACGAGATAGAATACAAGAAATACTTGCTCAAAGATTTTCTGTTGGGCAAATACATATAAAAAAAGAGCATTATGATTTACATAGAGAAATATCAACATTTGGTCCACGTATGGCTCATGATGATACTATTGATGCATTAGCATATGCTTGTAAATATGCTTATCCACCTCAAGGCATTTCTGAAACTAAGGATGGATGGTATAAGCAAAAACCAAGAGCTAAAAGCTGGGTAACAGCATAGGAGAATAAATGCCTTATTTTGGTAAAAGAAGTAGAGATAATTTATCAACTTGTGACAAAAGATTGCAAGAAGTTCTAAATGAAGTTATTAAACATGTAGATTGCAGTGTAATAGAAGGACATAGAAGTGAAGAAAGGCAAAACAAACTTTATGATGAAGGAAAAACTAAAGTTCGATATCCGAATGGTCGTCATAATGCTAATCCTAGCAGGGCTGTTGATGTGGTCCCTTATCCTATTGATTGGGATGATCGCGAGCGTTTCCACCTTTTTGCTGGATTTGTCTTGGGCATTGCTAGATCTATGGGAATAAATTTAAGATGGGGTGGAGATTGGGACCAGGATTGGTATGTTCATGATAATAGGTTTGATGATTTTCCACACTTTGAATTGAGGGATGAATAATGTCAAAAAAGAGAGTAGATGAAATAAGACAACTATTCCATTTATCTAATAATTGGACTAGAAAACAATGGGAAAAAGTTAACCAGAAAGGTTTCGAATTTGCTCATGATGAACAGTTGTCTGCTGATGAAAAAAAATCTTTAGAAGACCAAGGTATGCCTACATTTACAATTAACAGAATTTTGCCTGTTGTTGAGATGTTAAATTTTTATGCAACCGATAATAATCCTAGATGGCAAGCAATTGGTGTTGATGGTAGTGATACTGATGTGGCTGCTGTTATGTCAGATTTATCTGATTATGTTTGGCACAATTCAAATGGGTCTGCTCTTTATAATAATGCTATTAATGATAGTGTAACTAAAAGTATAGGCTATTTACTTGTCTCTGTTGACAAGGATGCAGATAATGGTATGGGTGAAGTTATAGTTCAACAACCTGAGCCTTTTGATATTTATATAGACCCTAAATCTAGAGATATGTTATTTAGTGATGCTTCATTTGTTATGGTAAGAAAAGTTCTTCCTAAAAATCATTTAATTAAACTATTTCCTGCTCATAAAAGAAAAATAAATTCTGCAAATAGTGATGAGGCTACAGACTATTCTTTCACAATGAGAGATTTAGGAGATGCTGATCATAAGTTTTTTGCTTATAACGATGATAATTCTCAAAGCGGTCAAGGTGTAACAGGCAAAGGAGAAGTAGACCCCTTATGTGAGTTCTTTGAGGTTTATGAAAAAGTTAAAGTTTCCAATGTGAGTGTATTCTTTAGAGTTCCTCCTGATGAAAAAGTTTTACAACAAATACAAGAACAATGCCAAGTTCAAGTTATGGAGATGCAAAAAGAACTTGAAGTAGGTTTACTTGAGCAAGACAAGCAAATGCAAGAGGCTGTTCAAAGTGGAGATATGTTACCTGAAAGGTATAATTTAGAATTAGAAAAAGCTCAACAAATGATGGTTCAACAAATACAAACTTTTGAACAGGAATGTATGAGTCAACTTCAAGCTGAGGCTTCTAAAATTGAAAATATTATTTTATCAGAAAAAGAATTTAAAGAGTTTTCAAAAAATCCTAAATCAAAAGAAACTATTGTAGATTCAATTCAGTTTTATGTTACAAGAATACAACAAACTTGTATGGTGGGAGATAAAATATTATATGAAAAAATATTACCAGATACTATAACAGAATATCCTATAGTTCCTTTACATTTTAAATGGACTGGAACTCCTTATCCAATGAGTGCTGTCGCTCCATTAGTTGGTAAACAGCAAGAGATTAATAAATCTCATCAAATTATGGTTCATAATGCTTCGCTCGGTAGTAGCTTGAGATGGATGTATGAAGAAGGCTCTATAGACGCTGAAACTTGGGAGAAGTATTCTTCTAGTCCAGGAGCATTATTACCTATTAGACCAGGAGTAACTCCTCCTACACCTGTTCAACCTGCTCCATTATCAAATGCTTTCTTTAGCATAGTCCAACAAGGTAAACAAGATGTTGAATATTTAGCAGGTATTTACAGTTCTATGATGGGTGACTCTACTGGAGCTAGTGAAACTTATAGAGGTATGCTTGCATTAGATGAGTATGGAACAAGAAGAATTAAACAATGGATGAATGGAGCTATAGAACCTGCGTTAAAAAGATTAGGTGAAATAATTTTACAATATTCTCAAGCAACATATACAGCTAATAAAAGATTTAGATTAATACAACCTAGTTCAATTCAGGAAGGCAAGGATCAAGAGATAAATGTCCCTGTTTATAATGATATGGGTGAAGCTATAGGTAAATCTATGGATATATCTTCTCATAAATTTGATATTAGAGTTGTATCTGGCTCTACAATGCCTGTTAATAGATGGGCATATTTAGAAGAATTAAAACAATTAATGCAATTAGGGGTTGTAGACGACATAGCTGTTTTAGCTGAAACAGATATTAAGAATAAAGATAAAATTGTTGAACGTAAATCTTTATATTCTCAACTTCAAGGACAATTATCTCAGTTACAAGAGGCTATGAAAGATAAAGATGGAACTATTGAAACTCTTGAAAGACAACTTGTGCAAGCTGGTATCAAAGGTAAAGTTATGCAAGCTGATGTTGAGATAAATAAAAAGAAAGAAGAAATTAAAGCTAACATGAATAAAGAGCTGGTTGAAACAGAAGGAAAACAAAAGCTTCTTAGAAATGTTATGGCTAATAATGTAGCGGCAAATCAAAAGCTTGTTCAGGATAATATGTCTGAAAATCAAAGGCAAGCAACCGCAATACTGGAAGAAGTAAGAAAAGATTTGGAAAATACATCCAAAAATGAATAAACTATAAACTAGAATAAAGGAGAAATCATGGAAGAACGAGGTAACCCTGAGATTGGTATGCAAGCGGACTCTTTAGAATCTGCTGAAGCTACTCACGATCCAGGCTCCGATAATTTCTTTAGTGATCTTGATAACCAAGTTAATGGTGGAATAGTAGACACTGAGGCAACCCCGAATCAAGAAGTGGCCCCTGAACAGGTAACCCACGCTAATAATGAGGAAGGCTCCAACAATGTGGCGGAACAGTCAAATCGCGGCACAGACTGGGAAAAACGATATACTGATAGTAGTAGAGAGGCCGTGAAGTGGAGAGACAGATACAAAGAGGTTGAACAATTTGTACCTGTTCTTGATGCTATGAAAAATGATAGTGGACTTGTAGATCATGTTCGTAACTATTTGGTTAATGGTGGAGCACCTGCAAAATCAATTCAACAAGAATTAAAACTTGATGAAGATTTTCAGTTCGACCAACAAGAAGCAATGACCAATCCTGACTCTGATAGTGCTAAACTAATGAATGCTCATGTAGATTCATTAGTTCAAAGTAGAGTTGGAGAGATGGTTCAAACAGAACAAGCTAGAGCTCAACAAATATATGCAGCCAAACAAAAAGAGCAGCAAGAAGTTGAGTTTAAAGAAAAGAATAATATGTCTGATGATGATTTTGAGGCTTTTAAAGCTGAAGCTCAACAACATACTATGACTTTAGATGATATAAATATTATTTTAAATCAGAAAAAGGTAGCTTCAAATGTTGCTTCTAGCACAAAACAAGAAATGATGAACCAAATGAGAAATGTTAGAAACATGCCTACATCTGCTAGTGGAGCTAATAGTCAAGGAGAAACCGTCTCTGAAGAAAGAGATGTATTTAATAGTATTCTTGGCAATAATAATAGCGTAGATAACTTGTTTGGGTAGATAATATCTAATCTGTCCAAACTTTAACTCTTATTAAGGAGAAAAAATGGCAGATAGTAATACTATAGGCGGTAATAGTCTATATAGTGGCCAAGGTTTGAATTCTTTAACTGGGTCGGCAGCGTCTACGAATAATACGGGTGCATTACGAAGAAAGTATAATTTCGGAAATTATGTATCAGAATTAGCGTTGTCGCAAGATCCTTTTTTTAGATTTCTAAGCCAGGTCTCTAAAAAACCTACTGATGATCCTACTTTCAAATTTACTGAAAAAAGATCGTCGTATACTAAGCGTTATGCTTATATGTCTGACTTTAGTACTTCAGCAATATCTATACCTGCAACAGCCCCCTCAACATCTGGGACACCTGCAGCAGGTAATGTGTATTCGTTTTCATTCTTTACCGACTATAATAATGACGGTAATATGCAAAATATACACGGGCAAGTTGTTGACTACTATGAAGGTGTAGAAGGAACTCAACCAAAGTTCTTTATACCTGGTCAGATAATTAAAATACCACACGGATCAACTGATGCTAATGCAACTGCTGGTACAGTTTCAGGTTATACATTATGGAAAATTAATAGTGTAGATCTTGATACATTACCAGAAAGTTCTTCAGAAGCGGCAACTGGTGTTAATAAAGCCGTGGTAAATGCAACATGTGTTAAAGGTTCTGGTACAGCTGTATTTTTTACAGATGCAATAGACAGTCACAGTATAACTGATGAATCAAAAGCTGGGTTAGCATATAATGCTTCAACAACCACAACAGCAAA
>VTLG01017084.1_pt1 | contig 12307 bp, 22 predicted proteins | sample 4694571 | NCBI WGS metagenome assembly VTLG01 (sample SAMN12604809, study PRJNA352737) | marine metagenome | biome: ENVO:00000447; feature: ENVO:00000209|ENVO:00000569|ENVO:01000036; material: ENVO:00002151; isolation source: viral sequences binned using virsorter ... | reverse complement strand
ATTCCTAGTGAATTAGTTTTCGATATGCTAATTACATCTAATGCTCAACAAGCTTTAATAAATGAAATAAAAATAAGTGTTTATGGTAGATGGCAAATAGGAGTCTATCGTTCAGATGATGACACTAGTGGTAGCGGAACATATACATTGTTCTGGTGTGGTAATTTATTAAATGATATTAGTCCAGAGCAAGATGTTGCTTATCCTAGAGAGTTTAGTTTAACCGCAGTTTGTGGATTATCTCCATTAAAAGATATTAAATTCAATGAGGGAGTTGGTTATACTACTCCATCTACATTTACTACTTTACAATATTTTAGAAACGCTTTTACTTTACAAATAAATACAGATACTTTTTTTACTGGCTCAACTCCATTCGGAAGATATATTAAAACTTTTGTTGATTGGACTACTGATAATATGACTCATCAAGCCGATAGAGACCCATTAGTTTATAGTAGATTTAATTTTATGGCTTTTGTTGAATTAGATGATGATGGAGCAAAAAAATACGCTACTACTTTTGAATTATTAGATTCAATTTGTAAAACTTTTGGAATGAGATGTTTTTTTTCAGAGGGAAGTTGGCAACTAGTTCAAGTAAATTATTATGATAATTGGACTGCTGGTAATACTCATTTTTTTAGAAGTTATAATGTTGGTAATGATGCAACTGGCGCTCCTGATAATTCAGGATCAACATCAGCAGTTGTTTCAGAGGGTACAACTTATAAAAGATTAGGAGGTGCAACTTTTGATTTTTTACCAGTACTAAAAGAAGTCAACGCTAATTATGATAGGCTTCAGACTTTTAATATTCCATTTTTACAATATTCTAATAATTCTGATACAAGTACATTATTTACTCCAAACTTTAACGAGATTCCTTTATGGAATGGATATAGATATAATGATATACCTTTTTCTGGTACTGGATATGACATAAACAATAGTAAAACAGATTTATTTAGTGTTAGTTTAGGAAGTGTAATTGCAACAACTAGCTCAACAATAAGATTTAATAGAACTTTTAAATGTGAGGCTTTAGATACATTTTCTCCTTCAAGTGGATCAGCAAATGATTTAGAAATAAGATTATCATTGAGATTCAGATTAGTTGGAGCAAGTGATACTAAATATGCTTTTATAAGAGAGGGCAACGAACCATGGCATGATATTGATGTAGATTTTGCAAGTTCTGGAGTTTTTAACAATGTTAATCTTAGTTCTACTTTAACTAATAACTTTAGTTTGAATATTAATTGCGAAACTTTTAATCTTCCTTTTGATGGAGATTTATTTTTAGATGGATATGCTGCTATTTATTTTAATAATTACGCTAGTTATATAAGTCCAACTCAAGTAGTTGAAGGGACAACAGACTCGGATCATATTTTATGTTTTTCTCCTCCAGTATTTAATCAACAGGGTGGAGTTCAATATTTAGTTGATGGAGAGCTTTCTAATTTAGAATTTTACAGAGCAAAGAATTCTCCTGGAGGTACTGCCATTTCTACTGGTGTTATTTATAATGTACCTGATTTATTAGTCGGCAGTTCTCCAAATGGTATAGGAAGAATCGAAGTTTATAATTTTAGCACATCAGCTTTCGAAGCTTTTAATACAACTTGGAAAGCTTTTAATACTGGAACTGGTACAAGAATAACTCAATTATTAGTTGAGCAAATTTTAAAAGGACAAAATAAAGGAGCTAGAACTTTTAATGGAGCAATTAAAATAACTGATAAATCTTTACTTCCTTATTACTTTGGAATTACAATAGATGGATCAAATTTTATTCCTTATCAATGTACGTTCAATGCTCAAGAAGATACATGGAGTGGAGAATGGTATGAAATTTCTTTAAATAGTACAGGACAAACTATTTCAAGCGGTACGATTACTGGTTTACAAGCAGAGGAAGATTTTGAACATCCTAATACAAGTTTATAAAAATGGCATCAATTACAAACTATTTAAGAACAGAAGCTATTGCAGTAGTATCAGAGCAGCCAACAAGTGCGACAATTAGTTTTCTAACTGTTATTCCAGGAACTGCAACTAGAACTTTATTATATAGTGGAGATGAGGTTATTGTTGTATGTAAAACAACTGGTAATATTTATCCATTAACTTTAAATGCTGATTTTAATTTTAATAGTACAAGATTACAATTTACATCAACAACATTAGATGAGGTTGTACCTTTAGGAAGTTATATTATTTTGAGTAAAGATTATAAATTAAATAGTTTATTTAGAAAAAACTCTTTAAGTCATTTACATTTATATTTTACAGGAACAACAAGTGCGAATGATTTTTTAATGACATTCACACAATTTAATTTTAATATAAATGCCGGAGCAGTATTAGCAACTGGAGATTCTAAAAATAATAATTTTGGAGCTAGATATGGGTTTTTCAATGCTCCTCATAATGGATGCCAAGTAGAAAGAATTAATTATAAATTTGCAACAGATGCTGGTGCTGGAGAAAATTTTGTTTTTAGCTTATGGAAAAAGCCAATTACAGAAAATGGTACAACTGCTACTCAATTAACTTTAATAGATAGCTTTTCAATGTCTAGCCAGAATAACTTTTCTTATGTATTTAGTGGAAGTATTACTCCAAGTTTGACAGATGGAGCAATAAGTTCAAATGAGGTAATTATACCAAGTATAAAAAAAGAGGGTACAAAAGTATCAGCAACTAAAATGTATGGAGATATTGAGATATTAGTTTCATTTGATCCTAGAACAAGCGTAATATAAAAAACAATGAAACAATTTATAAAAGAAAATTTAGATGTATTTAGTATTAATACAATTTCTTTAGGTTTAAGCTTAACTCAAATACATACAATTTTACAGATAATTGCTTTAATAGTTGGTATTATTTATACAATAGATAAGATAATTTATTTTAGAAAAAATAGAAAATGAGCAAAGATAATTACAGAGATACAACTTTAATTAATAAGTATAAAAATTTAGTTAGAAAACCTAGCTCAAGTTTACCTTTAGTAAGTGTTGCAACAGAAGAAAAAAGAACTAGAGCCGAATTATTAGATATATTAGAAGATTTATTTGATTCTGAGAATCCTTTAGAGGATGGAATTATAGAAGAACAACTGCCAATAGATACTGAAAAATTTAGAGCAATGATGCACATTCTAATCAAAAGTTTATCTAATACTTCTGATGATAGTATAGGATTAACATCTGCTCAACAAACTGCTATTGCTAACAATACAAACAAAGTAACTCAAGGATTATCAACTGCAAATCATACTTTAGACTTTAGCGTTGTTAATTCAAGAGGTTCTTATTCATTAGTATTTACTATTGTTGATAGTTCAGGAAGGACTCCAGTAACAAAGACTGCAAAATTAGCTTTACGATAATATGAAATATTTTAAGATAGAAGAGTTTACTTGTGATGGTGCAATCTGTTATGATAAAATGAATCCAAAACTTTTAAAGATGTTGGATCAAGCAAGAGAAATATCTAACACTCCTTACAAATTAACTAGCTCCTGGAGAAGTCAAGAGAAAAACGATTCATTAAAAAATAGCTCTAAAAATAGCAGTCATTTAAAAGGATTAGCAGTTGATATAGCTTGCAGTAATGGCTTAGAAAGATTAAAGATATTTACTGGATTAGTTAAAGCTGGTTTTACAAGAGTTGGAATATCAGATACTTTTATTCATGCAGACGTTGATAATTCTAAAAATGATTCTTTATGGATTTATTAAGTGGTTTATTTAGTGGTTTATTTAAGTCAGCAGAAGGTATTTTAGATACTACTATTACTAACAAAGAAGAACTGCAACAAGTAAAAAACGAGCTTGAGAAAATAATAAATGATGCAGAGAAAAACGCATCTAATCAAGTAACAGAAAGATGGCAGTCCGATAATTTAAGCGATAACAAATTAAGTAAAAATATTAGACCATTGTCATTGATATTTGTAACTGTTGTATTTGTAATAATATCCTTTATGGATGGAAATTTAGGAGAGTTCAAATTAAATGAGTCTTACATACCAGTTTATCAAACTCTTTTACTTTCTATTTATGGAGCTTACTTTGTTGGAAGAACGATAACTAAAATTAAAAAATGAGTAAACGATATAGATTAAAAGAGGATGAATGGAAATTAATAGACGAATATAGAGCAGATAAAGAGGCAAAGAATTTACTAGCTAGTGAATGTGATGAGGCTGGTATTGATGTTAATTCTGTTTCTCATTATTGGTATAAGAGTCAAAAATTTTCAATCTTTGCAAAGCCTAACGAATTTACAAGAAACGAGTTTTTAAAGTCTATTGAAGATTTAATTTCTAATTATTCTCCATCATATCCTCAAATAGACTATCCAAAAAGAGAAGATGGACATTTATTAATCATTAATCCAGCAGACGTACATATTGGCAAGTTTGCAGACTCTTTAGAAACTGGAGAGGATTATAATATAAAAATAGCAAAAGAACGTGTTAGAGAGGGTGTAAAGGGTATTTTAAGAAATGCAGAGGGTTATCCAATAGAAAAGATTTTATTCTGTATTGGAAACGATATATTACATACAGACCATGTAGGAGGATCAACTACTAAAGGGACTCCACAAGATACAGATGGTAAATGGTTTAGACATTTTACAGAAGCTTTAGAGTTATATGTTGAAATAGTTGAGATGCTTATACAAATAGCTCCAGTTGATTGTGTCCATTCAATGAGCAATCATGATTATATGTCTGGTTTTCATTTAGCTCATGCTCTTAAAAGCTGGTATAGAAATACAGATAGCGTTAGTGTTGATGCAGAGCCTAAGCATAGAAAGTATTATAGTTGGAAAAATAGCTTAATAGGATTGACTCATGGAGATGGAGCAAAGCTTAATAATTTACCTTTACACATGGCACAAGAAGAGCCTATAATGTGGGCTAATACTAAATACAGATATTGGTATCTTCATCACTTACATCATAAACAAAGATATAAATTTATGAATAGTTTTGATAATATAGGAGTTACTGTTGAATTTTTACGTTCTCCTAGTGGTACTGATTCATGGCACTATCAAAAAGGCTATACTGGTAGTATTAAAGCAGTAGAAGGATTTATACATAATAAATACGGACAGATAGCACATTTAACTCATATTTTTTAATATATTTGCCATTGATTTAATTTTAATCAATTTTTGTGTTAGTTTTTTAGGGAGTCTATTTTAATTAATAGGCTCTTTTTTTGTGTTAAAACTAAAAATCTTAATCTTTTTTAACTTTTTTATATAATTATTTTAACCTAGTAAACTAAAATAAATTACTTTTTTTTGTCTTTTTATTGTTAAAAAGTTTGCACAATTAAAAAAAGCTTGTATATTTGTACCAACAATAACACTAAAAACAAACACAATGACAATTCAAGAAATCACAAACACTCAAAACGAAATAATCGAAAACATCTTTGCAAACAAAGAAAACTTTTTAAAAATTTACAATAATGTATTATCTAAAGTTTTACCAACTGAATTAAAAAAAGAATTACTTAACGCAAGTCAAGAAGAAAAAAAAGCTTTAATGACTTATATTATTTCTGCTTTATCTTTTGAATTAACTTTAGACAAATTAAATTAATAACAATGGGGAGAGCAATCTCCCTTTTTTAATAACTAACTAACACTAAATTAAAATGACTACACAAGATTTATTAATAATGCAATCAATCGCAGAGTTTAGAAAGTACAAAGAGCTGGAGCTTAACAAGTCTAAACAAGAAGAAAGTAATAATGATTCAAATATGGCTTACTATCATAAAGGTAAGGCTGATGGATTAGAGCTATTAATACAGAGATTGTTACACATAGAAAACTTAAAGTAATGGAAAGAGAAGAAACATCATTAGAATTAATCGTAGGAGTAATTATAGTATTTGCTCCAATAATATTATTATTTATTTAAATTATTTAAAAATGGAAAAATTAGTTAAATCACTAAAACAAGATGGCTCTTTTGAGTCGCAATGGGGAACGTTCTTTAAGCATATTATTGAGTTTGAAGATGGAATGGTTGCAGAGTATTTAAGCAAGTCAGAAACTCAAAACAAGTTTATTGTTGGACAAGCTACGGAAATAGAGCTTACAACAAGAGAATACAATGGAAGAACCATTAATAAAGTAAAGCCAGTATCTGCTGATTTCAAGCCATCCAACAACTACTCTAATAAATCAAAAGATAATGTTCAAGAGTTAATAGTAAAACAAAATGCTCTTACCAATGCCTGTAATATCGTTGGAGAGTCTGATGTTGCAAAAATATTAGAAATAGCTGATTCTTTTAAAGAATGGGTATTAAATGACGTAAAACCTACTAAAACTAAAAGTAATGATTTACCATTTTAGCAGTTATAGAAGACAAGATTTATTAGATTATGATACTAGTTATTGTTTTAAATCTGCTACTCCAACAAGTGAGTTATTTCATTTGAATAAAAAAGCTACTACTCTAATTGATAGAGGGGTTTATATTGAGGTTCACATTGAAGATTGGTATTTAACTCCAAAAGGAGAATTTGCTGATAATACAATAAAAAGACTCCACTTATGTGAATTAACTCATGAAGCTTGTAAAAAGGATTTAGAATTATTAAAAGAAGTAAAATGACAAAAAAAGATAAAATAGATAACATTCTTAAAAAATCTCATTTAATAATAAATGATGCTACTGGAATTGATATTAGCAAGACTCAAAAAGCAGCAGCAAAAAGAGAATCCAGAAAGATTTTACGAGAATTAAAAGAAGTTGATTTAGTAATTTATAACATAGTAAAAGAAGAATTTGATGGATAAATTTGAAGAAGTAAAAAAAACGGCTTGTTCTATTACTAATATTACTCTAAAAGAGTTAGAAAGTAGAAGCAGACTTAGATATATAGTAGATGCCAGAAGAATGGTTTTTAGTATAGCTAAAGATTATTTAAACATGAAATTAACACATATAGCACAAAGATTTAATATGAATCATGCCAGTGTAATTCATCATTTAAAAAAACATGATGACTTAATTGTTTATGATATTTATTATAAAGATAGATTTAATAAACTAGTAGAGCTTTACAAGCAAAATATATCTTTTATAAATGCTGATGAATTAATAAAAGAAATTAATGAATTAAAAAAAGAAAATTTAAGAATAGAAACCGAACTAATACAGAAAAACAATGACTAAAAAAGTAACACAAAAAGAGCAAGTATTAAATCATTTAAAAACATACGGATCATTAACAAGCTGGGATGCTATTATGGAGTATGGAATTACAAGATTAAGCCATCATATTTATTGCCTTAGAAATGATGGTTTTATTATACCAGATGAAAGAGTCCAAGTAGAAACTAGACTAGGAAGAACAACAATAATATCTAAATACAGTTTAAGAGATGCAGTATAAAAGAATTTATCATCCATATTTTTTGTGGGAAGATTATAAAAATGGATTATATGAAAATAAAATACAACCAGAACTTATTATATCTTGTGTAGAATTATTACAAAACAGAAAACATTTTTATCAATCTGCTAAATTACTTACTAAAACTTGGATTTATTGTAGTGATGTAAATCTTACTAATAATGAAATGAATAGGAAAGCTTGGTTAGGACAAGCAACTTGTTGTTTTCGTTTTAAAGCTAATTCAGAAACAGTTATAAATGCCTGGCATAAACTAACAGATATTCAAAAAGAAGAAGCTAATTACATAGCTGAAATAGTAATAAAAGAATTTATTAATAAAAAAATTGAAAAATTATGCCCAAAATTAAACTTGGAATAAACGTATATGAAGCAGCTAAACAAAGAGTTAGTTGGTCATTTGATTACTTTGAAAAATTATATATTAGTTTATCTGGAGGTAAAGATAGTACTACAATGTTTCATATTGTTATGGATGAAGCAATTAAAAGAAATAAAAAAGTTGGTGTTTTTATTGTCGATTTAGAGGGTCAATACAATCTTACCATTGAAAACATTAATAATTTAGTAAACGAATATAAAGAATATATAGATTTGTATTGGGTTTGTTTACCTATATCTTTAAGAAATGCAGTAAGTGTATATGAACCAAAATGGATATGTTGGGATAATAATAAAAAAGAAGATTGGATTAGACCAATGCCTAAAAATTGTATAAAAGATTTAAATTATTTTCCTTTTTTTAAATATGGAATGGAGTTTGAAGAATTTATGGTTTTATTTGGTGAATGGTATTCACAAGGTAAAAAAACTGGTTGTTTTGTAGGAATAAGAACAGATGAAAGTTTAAATAGATTTAGAACTATTGCTTCATCAAAAAAAACTAGAATTGATGGATTACAGTACACAACAAAAGTATTAGATAGTGTATATAATTTGTATCCAATTTATGATTGGAAAACTTCCGATATTTGGATATATCATGCAAAGTATCCAAAAAAATCTTATAATAAGTTATATGATTTAATGCATGGTGCTGGATTAACTATACATCAAATGAGATTGTGTCAACCATATGGAGATGACCAAAGAAGAGGATTATGGTTATTTCATTTAATTGAGCCAAATACTTGGGCAAAAGTAGTTGCAAGAGTAAATGGAGCAAATAGTGGAGCTTTGTATGTAATGGAATCTGGAAACATTAATGGATATAACAAAATTTCAAAACCAAAAAATCATACATGGCAATCATTTGCTGAAATGTTTGTTTCCTCTTTACCGCCACAAACTAAAGAACATTTTGAAAATAAAATACTATTATTTCAAAAATGGTGGATAGCTAGAGGTTATCCAGATGGCATACCAGATGAAGTAGATCAAATTTTAGAATCAAAACGATTAGCTCCAAGTTGGAGAAGAGTTTGTAAAACATTATTAAGAAATGATTATTGGTGTAAAGGTTTAGGGTTTTCACAACATAAATCTGATGCTTATAAAAAATATCTTTTATTAATGAAAAAAAGAAAACAAAAATGGAATGTAAATCAACTAACTATAACAAATAAATAAATGAAAACACAATTTAAAAATTTACTTAAAAAAGTAGAAAAATTAAACATAGAAGAAAAAGTTAAAATAATAAATGATTTTAAAATAATGATGCATGAAATTAGTCCATTTAATACTGAACCAGTAGATTGTGTGTTGTGGGTTAAAAATAGTACAGTAAGTGCAAATGATTATAATCCAAATTCTGTAGCTCCTCCAGAAATGGAATTATTGAGACTTTCTATTGCTAATGATGGTTATACTCAACCAATAGTAAGTATGAAAACAAATAATGAAAATAGAGAGGTTATTGATGGTTTTCATAGAAACAGAGTAGGTAAAGAATGTAATGATATACAATCTAGAGTTCATGGTTATTTGCCCGTTGTTACAATAAGAGATACACAAGAAAATAAAGGAGATAGAATTGCATCAACTATTAGACATAATAGAGCTAGAGGTAAACATAGAATTGATGCTATGTCAGAGATAGTCTTAGATTTAAAAAAGAGAAATTGGAGTGATAAAAAAATATCAAAACAATTAGGTATGGATCAAGATGAAGTTTTAAGATTAACTCAATTAACTGGATTATCAGAATTATTTAAAAATAAAGAATTTTCAGAAGCTTGGGAAGCTCAAATAATTGTTGATGACTTTGAAAAAATAACAGATGAAGTTAATTAGAGTTAAAAAAGATAACAACTTTACTACTATAAACAATGAGTTCATCTTTAATAAGAATTTAAGCTTAAAAGCTAAAGGATTATTATGTCATATTTTAGCCTTACCTAATGATTGGAAGCTTTATGTAGAAGAAGTAGAAAAATGGCATAAAGATGGTAAAAGAGCTATTTATTCAGCTTTTAAGGAGCTTAAAGAAAATGGATACTTAGAAAGAGAACAAAATAGAAGTAATGGTAAAATAGTTGGATGGGATTATATTATTTATGAAAAACCATATACACAAAAGCTACATGTACAAAACGTAGATGTAGAAAATGTAGATGTACAAAATCAACCACTACTAAATACTAATAATACTAAAGACTTAATTAAACTAAATACTAATAATAGTAAAACAGAGGAGATTGAATATCCATTTGAGTTAAATGTTGAAGCTTGGGAAACCTGGAAAGACTTTAGAAAAAAAGAATATAGGAAGTCTTATAAAAATTTAGGAGAAAAAGCAGCGATTAAAAAACTGCTTAAATTATCTACTTCAAAAGAAGAACAAGCTTTGATTCTGGAGCAATCAATGGAGAATGGCTGGATCGGAATTTTTGCTCTGAAAAGCGAGAAAAATAGAAAGATTAACGATTTGATGAATGAGTATAATAAAGGATTAGAAATTTTAAATAAACAATTTGATGACTAAACAAGATACAATAGATTTAAACTTATTAATAGCAACTTTTAGATGTTTTAATGAGCAGCTTTACAACTTAAAAGGATCACATTCTGGAATAGTAAAGTTAAAATTTAACAGATTAATTAAGGTTGCTAGACAATATGAGAAAGAGATTTTAAAAATGACTGATAATAGCAAAGAACTGGAATACATATATGATAGTTTGATGGATATATTAATCGAAGTAAAAAAGCAATCCAATGAATAAGATAGTAAAAAGAATGATGTATCTATCTAAAAATGATAAATACAGAATAAGTAGAAAGATAAAATGGGATATGTATTTTTTGTATATGGGTTATACGTGTCAAAGACAAGTCAATCAAAATAAAACTAAACACTAATGAACAGATTAGAAAAACTAAAAAGCAAATATCCAGGTTATCACTATAAAAATGTATCTAAACATCATAAATTCGCAAAGATTAAAAAACAAACTAAAAAAAACACATTTCTGTTTAATATCGTTGCAGATAGTTTAGACAATAACATTAACAAACTAATTAAGTTATTATGAAAGATAAAACTAAACAAATAAAGTATTTATATGAAAACGATTTAAAAAAATTAAAAAAAGATTGCTATGATATACTTCAGGAGTTATTTATACAATTAGGACAGAAACCTGAGTCGGAAATGGTTGTTATTTTAACTAATACCTTTGTTGATGATTTAGCTACTAAATATCAATTTATGGAGTTAGAATGGATTAAATATGCTTTGAATAGAGGATTGAGAGAAACTGATCCTCCAATATTTGTAAATGTACCAACTTGGAATAAATTTATTAGAGATTTTGGAACATCAGAACAACTTAAAAGACAAACAAATCAAATAGAAGAATATAGAATCTACAAGAAAAGACTTGAAACAATGGGAAAGCAGCTACAAAATAGAGAAGTTAAAAAGATAGGTAAAAGTGAATTATAAAGTAAAATCAATTAAATCAGAACTATGTAAAGAATGGTTATTAAAAAAACATTATTTAAAAAGAATGACAAGTTTTACATATTCATTTGGTTTATATGATAAAAATATATTAGTTGGTATTTTAACTTATGGAAATGCTATACCTTTAACTATGAAAAAATCTTTATTTGGAGAAAAATATATGAATTTTGTTTATGAATTAAATAGATTATGTACTAATGATAATTTAAATAAAAATGCAAACTCATATTTTATTAGTCAATCTTTTAAGTTATTACCTAAGCCTATTATCATTGTTAGTTATGCAGATTGTAATTTTGGACACAATGGTTATGTATATCAAGCTACAAATTTCATTTATACTGGTAAAAGTCATACACAAAAAGATTGGAAATTAAAAGGTAAAGAACATATACATAGTAGAACATTAATGGATGAGTTTTCATATCAAAAAGATAGAATAAAAAAACTTAAAGAAAAATATGGAGATAAATTATATCAAGTTGAAAGACCAGCTAAAAATAGATACGTTTATGTAGTAGCAAATAAAAAAGATAAAAAAAACATAATGAAAGAAAAATTATTTGAAATAAAATCTTATCCTAAAGGACAAAATAAAAAATATAATGCAGATTATAAAATAACAATACAAACCGAACTATTTTAATGCCAACGACAATAAGCAAACTAAAAAATAAGCTTGATAAGATATTTAGCGAATACATTAGATTAAGAGATTCTGATTATAAAGGGAATTGTAAATGTATTAGTTGTGGTAAAGAAGCTCCAGCTTTTGGAGGATCAATTCATGCTGGACATCTATTCAGTAGAAGATATTTAAGTATTAGATTTGATGAGAAGAACGTTAACGCACAATGTAATTACTGCAATACCTTTTTAAATGGGAATCAAATCAAAGCAGCTAGAGGAGTAGAAAATAAATGGGGTA